>ERZ772885.599-NODE-599-length-25429-cov-21.981635_pt1 | contig 25429 bp, 11 predicted proteins | sample MGYA00580580_ERZ772885 | MGnify/ENA primary metagenome ERZ772885 (study PRJEB29015, sample SAMEA2737673) | human gut metagenome | biome: human gut; feature: human-associated habitat; material: faeces | place: China | collected 2012 ...
TGGCCTACGAGGATTACCACCAGTATTCCATTACCTGGGGTTCGCAGAACTTCCGTGAGGCGCTGGCCGCCAAGCAGACCTATTTCATGGGCCGCAGGATCGACCCGAACACCGAAATTGTCACGACCTGCGGCAGCACCGAGGCGATGATGGCTGCGATGATGACAGTCACCAATCCGGGCGATAAAGTCATCATTTTCTCCCCGTTCTACGAGAACTACGGCGCGGATACCATCCTGTCCGGCGCAGAGCCGATTTATGTGCCGCTCGTGCCGCCGGATTTCCACTTTGATGCGAACGTGCTCGAGAATGCGTTCCGTCAGCACCCGAAGGCCATCATTCTGTGCAACCCGTCTAATCCGTGCGGCAAGGTGTTCACCCGTGCAGAACTGGAGATTATCGCGTCTCTCGCAGAGAAATACGACACCTATGTTATCACCGACGAGGTGTATGAGCATATCGTATTCGCACCGAACAAGCACACTTATTTTGCCACTCTGCCGGGCATGTGGGAGCGCACGCTGTCGTGCTCGTCGCTTTCCAAGACGTACTCGGTTACCGGCTGGCGACTGGGTTATATCATTGCCCCGCCGGAGATTATCGACCGTGCGAAAAAAGTACATGACTTCCTGACCGTCGGCGCAGCAGCACCCTTGCAGGAGGCTGTTGTTACCGGTCTCAAGATGGGCCAGGACTACTATGACGATTTGCAGGCCAAGTACACGCACAAAAAGGACCTGTTCCTCAAGGGTCTGGACGATTTGAAGATTGCCCACACCGACCCGCAGGGCGCGTACTATGTTCTGCTCGACATTGCCGAGTTCGGCTACGAGAGCGATCTTGCGTTCTGCGAGGATCTGGCGCATTATGTCGGCGTAGGCGCGGTTCCCGGATCGAGCTTCTTCCGTGAGCCGGTCAACAACCTGATTCGCCTGCATTTTGCCAAGAAGGACGAGACGCTGCTCGATGCACTCAACCGTCTGGAAGGTCTGCGTGATAAGATCAAACCGAAACACCGATAAACAGGAGGAAAAGCCGTCATGGATGTAAAGAAAGCCGCAGCGGAAACGAAGGACTACATCGTATCCATCCGTCGGGAATTTCACCGGCACCCGGAGCTGAGCCTGCAGGAATTCCGCACGGCGCAGCGCATCGAGGAAGAGCTGGACAGGTTCGGCATCCCGCACACGCGCGTAGGCGAAACCGGCGTGCTCGGCACGCTGAAGGGCGTAAAGGACAACGGAAAAGTGCTGGTTCTGCGTGCGGATATCGACGCGCTGCCCATTGAGGAGACGCACGAGTGCGTCTATCGCTCGGAGAATGCAGGCGTTATGCACGCCTGCGGCCATGATGCGCATGCTGCCTGCCTTCTGGGTGCCGCGAAAATCCTGTCGGAGAACAGAGACGCGTTCAGCGGAAAGGTCCGTCTTGTGTTTCAACCGGGAGAGGAAATCGGAAAAGGTGCAAAGCCGTTTGTCGCAGCCGGTGTGTTGGAGGGTGCCGAGCGCGTGTTCGGTCTGCACACGGCATACGATTTGGAGGCAGGCACGGTAGGACTCAAACCGGGCATCAACAACGCCGCAGTCGATCATTTCCGCATTCGCGTGCACGGTAAGTCCACGCATGTTTCCACGCCGCATCTGGGCGTAGATGCGCTGTACATCGCCAGCCAGATTGTTGTGGCAGTGCAGGGACTGGTTACGCGCCGCACTTCACCGACCGAGCCGGTCATCATCGGTATCGGCAAGCTGAACGCAGGCACGACCTACAACGCTGTGGCAGCATTTGCTGAAATGGAGGGCACAACGCGCACCATTTCGCAGGAGAGCCGCGACCGCGTCCGTGCACAGGTCAGTGAGACCGCGCAGAGCATTGCGGCGCTGTACGGCGGCACGGCGGAAGTCGAGTGGACGGACTTTGCCGCTGCGCTCGTCAATGACCCGCAGGTGTGCGAGGAAGCTGCTCGGGTCGTGGACGAGCTGCTCGGAGCAGGACACGTTGTCACCGACCGTGAGCTGTCGCTCAGCGGCGATAATTTTGCCGAGTTTGAGCTGTATAAGCCGGGCGCATATGCGTATCTCGGCACCGGCAATCCGGATTTGCCGCACACGATGATCACCAACCATAACGGCGGCTTCGATGTGGACGAGAATGCACTTGTGACCGGTGCCGGTCTGTATGTCGGCTATACAGTCGCGCGGCTTGGATAAAGAAAACCGCTCTATCCTTGAAAAAGACAGAGCGGACAGCGTATAATATAGATAAGTTAAGGGACGCTGTGCAATGATCAGCCCCCTAAACGTTTTTGCTCAACACGCATTTGTAAAGAAAGCGAAACGCTCAGCTATCGTTTGGTAGCTGAGCGTTTTGCTTTTGAAATTACAGTTTTGAACTTACATCCCGCACTCAAGTCCGTTATACCGTGTCACCACAAACGGATAGCTGAGTGTTTCAGGCTGGATGCCAAGCTGCCGCAGACCGGCGCACAAATCCTCGACAACCTGCATATCGTGGTCGCGCTGCGCAACGGACAGTTTCATTTTATCTCCATACGACGAGATCAGCAGCGCAAACGGCTGCACGGCGCACGGCAGGATTGCGCCGTAATCGAGTACATACGGACGGCAGCTTTCCGGCAGGGCGAACCGGCCGACATTGGTAATGAGAAAGCTGTCCTCGAGCACAAAATCAGTCGTGACCTTCTGTGCCGCCTGCATTTTCTCCGCGAGCGGCATGTCTGCCTCATGCAGCGATTCACAGCGGTCTGCGGCGGCTTTGGCACGATAGAGCAGCTGTTCGCGCTGCATCTGATCCTTCAAAAACGCCTTCGTGCGCCGGAACACCTCGTCATTCGGCAGATCGCGGTACTCCGGAAAATACGGCAGATCGATAAAGCAAATAAAATACCGCGTGGTAAGCGTCGGCAGCAGCGGACGCAGATCGACCGGAATCTCCGCGATAACCGGCTTGTCCGTTCCGCCAAACTTATCATCAAACGCTTTCATCATCAGCGGAGCCAGTACAGACAGCGGACTGACGCCGATGGACTTTGCGTAATCGTGCAGCTGAGAAAACGGGAACGTCACCTCGGTGACGACCTCGGAGCCGTCAGCGCCCCACTGTACCTCGGGGGCATGAACAGCCTCCGGCTTTTTCCAGATGCCATCCGGCGAAAATTCACGGTCTGCCAGCTGCTCGTAGCCGTTTGCGCTCTCTTCGGGAGACCAGCGGGTATCCATGCCGCGCACAGAGCCGTCATTCTCAACCGGGAAACCGCAGTTTTTCAGGTACTGGAACAGTACACAGCGGATAAACTCCTCGAATCCGCGTCCGTCCGAGATAGAGTGCTGATACTCCATATAGATGGTCTTGTCGTGGTAGCCGACGAGAAATAAGTATCCGTTCGTATCCTTGGAGCCGATGGTGTAGCGGGTGGATACGCCGTCGAACGGCAGCACTACGGCGGGCTGCACGTTTCGGCGGTAGCGGAACGCAGTTTCGGTCGGCTCGGCGGTCAGCATCATGTGCGGAAAGCGCAGCAGTGCCTGCTCGACGGCTTCGCGCAGCTTGTCCGGGCGCACTTTATCGCGCATGCGGATGGTGTGGCGCGGCACACAGGCGACGGTTTCATGGGTGTTGTACAGGAAGATTTTTGCATAGCTGTCCGTGCGGAGCAGCGGGTCATTCATGGTCATTATAGCATTCTCCTCAAAGCATAATCCGGCGCATCTTATATGGTAATTTCAGTATATCACCCTTCAACGACGTTGTAAATCAAAACGAGTCGAATTTGCACAGTATTATGCAAATATAGAACATGATGTACGATATAATGAACCGCGAGCCTGAAAATACTTGCGATTCGGTTGGCAGAGTATATCACGCCGGAGAAGCTGACATATGAGCATGGAATTTCTGCCGCGGCTGTTCGATTCGTTCTCGCGTGAGCGTATTCTGTGTGAGAAGCAAAAAACAAGCGACACCATATTTCGATTGGTGTCGCTTGTGTGCGTTTTCAGGCGCTGTCGGTATTGTCTGCCCTTGCAGGGCGGTTGTTCATACCATATCCGTTGGGTGGTATGGATCGGATGGGATTACTGGTCGGTGTAGCGGCTGAGGATAACCGCTACCTGAGCACGGGTTGCGGTGCCGTTCGGCACGAGCGTAGTCGGGGTAACGCCGGTTACCAGACCGTTGCCGTTCGCCCAGCTCATTGCTTCAGCAGCCCACGACTCGACAGAAGCTGCGTCTGCGTAGCCATCGAGTGCTGCACTGCCCTGCGGCGTATGACCGCGATAGGTATCGTAGCGGTACAGGATGGCCGCCAGCTGCTGACGGGTGATCAGTGTATCCGGCTGGAATCTGCCGTCGGTGAAGCCGTTGACAATGCCGTTTTCGGAGGCCCATGCGATGGCTTCTGCGTACCACTTGCCGTCCGCCACATCGGTGAACTGTGCGGTGGAAGCGGCCTTGCTGCCGCTCATGCGGTAGAGCACCTGAACCAGCATTGCGCGGGTCATGCCGTCATCCGGACCGAACTTGGTTGCGGTCAGGCCCTTGAACCAGCCGTTCTCGAGTGCAGTGTTGACCTCGTTGTAGAACCACTTGCGCAGGTTGACATCGGAGAAGTCGCTGCTGTACTCGTGGGTGATAACGAAGGTGGAGAAGTGGGTAGTCTTAAAGGTAGCCTTTCCGGTCGCTGCATCATAAATGACAGGCAGCTTTTCGAACGAGCCGTCCTCAGCAAGATAGTATGCAACCAGATGCGCGGCGTTCTCGCCGTTCTTGAGGCTGTATGCTACAGAAACCGAAGCCGTGCCGTTCAGCGCATGAATGCGGGTTGCAGTGCCGTTTTTCGGCTGCACCTGCGCAGAAATGTTCAGGATGGTGCCGTTCTTCGGCAGGTATTTGCGCTGTGCGTCCGTCAGGGAGGACTTGTCAGCGGAAGCGATCGAAATACTTGCCATACCATCGGCCTGTGCGGCGCTGCCGAGTGCGGTCAGCGTCTCACGGTCGAGTGCAACCGTGCCGTTCGGCAGGGTAAGCGCTGCGCCGTTCTTTGCACCGGCGAGAGCAGCTACCACATCGCCGGTGAGCGATACCGTGCGTACGGTGGAATCTGCGGACAGGTCAAGCGTCAGCGAATCCTTGCCGGAAACCGCAGTCAGCTTGGAGCTGTCGGCGGAAACCGCTGCGGTGCCGTTCTTTACCTCAACCGTTGCGGGAACCTTGGTGCCGTCCGGCGCGGTAATGGAGGATGAGCCGCTGTCGGTCGGAGCCGGTGCAACAGCGCCGCCGCCTGCTCCACCGCCGCCGCTGCTCGGCTTGACGGCAAAGGCTGCGGTGACAGTAACGTCATTCGCCGGCATGGTGAAGGTGTAGGTCAGGGTGGACGCGGAAACCGTCTTGTCGAGCGCGGTCTCCGGTGTCAGCGTCAGGGTTTTCAGCTGATAGCCGCTTGCGGGTGCAGCGGTGAGCGTTACCGTGTCGCCGGCCTTGGCGCGTGCCGCAGAAGCGGAAACGCTGCCGTTTTCGGCCTTGCTGGCCGTAATTGCGTAAGTTTTGTGGAACAGATTGTCGGTGTTGACCGTCAGAGCTTCCGTTACGTTGCGGATAACCGCTTCAAAGCTGCCGTTATTCTCGGTTACGGAAACAACGGCACTCGGAGCCGCCTTCTGGAGTTCGGACTTGATTTCCTCGGCGGTGCCGACACAGTTTGCACTCGGTGCGAGCGTCAGCTTGACCGTGCCGTTCTTGCGAACCTGAGCGGATGCGCTGTTGACTGCACCAGTGTCGTTCGGCTGAATCGGCGTGGTGTAGGTGAATTTGCCGGTGCCGTTCGTGCCGGAAATCTTGGCATCGTACTGTACAAGGTCGGTGAAGTGAACGCGGATGGTCTGGTTGGCATCGAGTGTGTGAATATAAATTGGATCGACAAGATTTACACCATCAACCTGTACAGCAGCATCGTTTTCTTCTACGGTAATGTCACCCTGGGTAACCGTCCACTTTTCGACCATTTTACCGGTGTTGGGGTTTGTGGTGAAGGTGATTTCACTGCCGTTCGGCTGCTTGGTCTGAGAGACAACCGCGGTGTTGTCAATCTTGGCGGTCAGATGGCCGTTCTTATCAGCGGTGCCGAAAGTAAGCTGATAGCTTGCCGTAACCTTAAAGTATACGGTTGCAGTAATATTCTTGTCCGCACGGATTTTGCCTTCCGGATTGGTTTTGGAGTTTCCGGCAGTCTTTTTGCCGTTTACTTCCCACTGTTCAACCTGATAGCCAGTCTTCGGCGCTGCATGGAAGGTGATTTCCTCATCTTTATAAATGGTTACGCCTTCTGCAGGCATAGCCTTGGTCTCAACTTCCTTGCCGTAGATATCATACAGCGTGTATTTTACGGTGCCGTTGCTGGCCGCAGCGGTAGCCTTGGCGGTGTAGGAATCGCTCTGGGCAAATTCAGCGCTGATGGACAGATCGCCGGCCAGTTCGCTGATGGTGTAGGTGCCGTTGGGCTTTGCCGTAGCGTCAGTACCGTTTACAACCCAATTCTTGAAATGCCAGCCGCGGTCTGCGCGTGCCTGCAGCTCAACCTTGCTGCCGCCGGGAATCTTGGACAGATCGTCCACAGCTTTGCCGTCTACGGTTGCAATGATCGTGCCATGCTCCATTTTCGGTGTGGTAATCGCAAATGCGGCACGGTCGGTCTTGAGCGAAACCTTGGTGTTCTCGGTGATGGGGAAGGTATAGCTGCCGTCAGCGTTGAGCTTTCCTGCTTCAACAGCCTTGCCGTTCACCTGATAGGTCTCGCCCGTGGCGGCAGCATAGCCTGCCTTGGGCGCTACCGTAATCTTTGTATCGCCGGTGACGCTTTCGCCGCTCTTGAGAGACTTGATAAGCGTTTTGGAGGTATCGTTCGGATCAACCGTCTGATAGCTTGCGGTCAGTTCACCTTCCAGCGTCAGCGTGTAGCTGTCGCGCTCGAATACGGCAGCCAGATCAATATCCTGCACGCCAACCTCAACAGAGAGCGTGCTGGAGCCGTTCGTCGGGTCCGATTCGCCGGACGGATAGCTGTTTGCACCGCGTTTCGAGAGAATCCACTGCTTGAAGTGCCAGCCGGTGTTCGGCGTTGCGGTGAAGTTGAACTTTGCACCGCTGGCAATGTAAGCCGGGAAGTTCTTGAGGCTTTCGGAGCCATTTTCATCCGTGCATTTGAGTGTACCGCCCTGCTTATTCTGAACGGAAGCATTCAGTTTGGTATTGGTGGTCTTGAAGTAAACCAAAACAGATGCCGGTTTTGCAAGGGTCTTGATGGTAACCGAGCTCTTCTCCTTGCTGTCCTCGATTTCCTTGCCGTCATAGGTCCAGTAATCGACTGCATAACCTGCATCCGGCACAGCCGTCAGGGTAACATCGGTGTTTGCAGTAAAGCTGGAGATTGCACTGCCGTCATCCGCCTTGCCGGCATTCAGACCTGCAGTAATGATCGACGCAGAACCGACAGAGTGCTTGTTTGTGCCTTCGCCGAAGTCCTCAGCCTTGAGGGTCAGGATGTAAGTCAGGCCGTTTACCGTGTAAACGCCGGGGATAAAGGTAAATTCGTAATTGTTGTACAGCGTTTCGTTGGTAGCGGTAGTCTTGCACGGAGAAACCGTGTAGTTGCTGGGCGCAATGTTCGGCGCGAGCGTTACCTCGTTGCCTGCGGTGTTGATTGCGGTAAAGCCAAGGTGCAGAGCGGTAATTTCTTCAGCAGTCATGTTTTTCGTGTCTGCCGTGAGAGAAAGCTGTTTCGGGTCGTCAGGATTAACCTTATCCTGTGCAACACCGTCCTTCGGGGTGACAACGCGCAGCGTAACGGCACGCTGAACAACGGTAAACTCGGTTTCCGCAACCGGCTTGGTTTCGCCGTTGATATAAGCATACAGCGTGTAAGTGCCGACATTCAGCGGATTGGTCAAATCCTGCTGTGTTTTCGAACCGGAAACTGCATACTTGAAGGTTGCGTTATCGACCTTCTGCAGACCATGCGTATCTTTACTCATGCGGGAGAGCGACGGTGTTACCGTATCGCCGTAGGTGAAGCGGGTGACGCTGTTGTTATCCTTGCCGTTGGTGAGCGTCAGCTGATAGCCGGTCACGTTCTCGCCAACGAGAACCATCTGGCCTTCCGCATTGCTCATATCCTTGAATACATAGCTGCCCGGATAATACGGGGTAACCGTGTATGCACCGTCTGCGGGCACGATAACGTCCTTTGTAACCTTGCCGGTTTTGTCAATCTCAGCCGCAACTGTGGTAGAGAAGTCCGTGCCGCGAATCAGGAAGCTGAGCGTGCCGGTCGGGATGGTGGAGGTAGCAGACGCGGAACGCATCGTAGCATTGATGTGCAGCGTGCGGTCAAACTGAGCAGTGTTGTCTTTTTGTACATTCTCTGCCGTAACATTCAGCTCACACTTGGGTGTGCGCTTGCTGTACTGTGTGGTAATCTCAGGCGAGTAAGCGGAAATGCTGTACTCAGTCTTGGAGGTGTTGTCGAAATAGAGCACATTCAGTCGGCAGCGGTAAGTGCCCTTGTCGGCAGAACCGGCGTTTTCGATGCTCAGCGTATCGGAAACGCTGCCGGCAATCTCGGTCCAGGAACCATTGTTCAGCTTCTGCCACTGATAGCTTACGCTGTTGTACTTGCCGCCGTCCGGATTTTTATTGTCTCCGTTATACTTAACTGTTGCGGTTGCCAGAGAATCCGGATAGATCGGCAGAACCGTCTGATTCTCCTTGCCGTCAATCGTTACCGAAATATCGGGATAGCCTGCTGTGGTCTTGGTGCGGCAGGTCAGCGGTTCGCTGTAAATGCTGTTGCGCTGCTGCTCAGCCTTGTTGTTGTTGCGGGTCTGAATCTGATATTCATACTCGGTATAGGGAGACAGGTTCTTATCCGTGTAGCTGAAGGTGTAGGTGCCGTCATCGTGACGCTCACCATCGGTGAACGGCACAAATGCGAGTTCCTTGCGTCCGGAGCCGTCCGGGAAGTTGTAGTAGCGGTACAGCTGGAAACCGGAAACGATCTTGTCGTAGGTCCACGTCAGGGTGACGGAATCATCGGTGGTTTTCGCAACATCCTGCTCAAAATCCTCTGGCAGCGGAGACGGAGCCTGCGGCTCGGTTACCGCATAGGTGACAACCGGGAACGCCTGATTGCCGCTGCGGTAGTTGTAGCAGAAAATACGCCAGTTCATGCCGTAGCCGTACGGTTTGGCTTCAATCGGCATGTTCTGCAGCGAACCGGAGAACGAGCCGCCTGCGGTGTTGACAGACACCTTGCCGGCAGAGCTTTCCGAACCGGCAACCACGCCTGCGGTTACGCCGCCTGCGCCTGCACCGGCCTTGGTTTCGATAGAGGTGGTGTTGGTGTAGTTTTGGCTGTCCGAGGTGGAGAAGCTGATCTCCTGCGTGATGCCGGAGCCGCCGCCTGCCGCGGTGAAGTCAACCTTAGCCGGATCACCGTTATAAGCCTTGGAGCCTGCACTCGGTGCGCTCGGATAGCTGGACGGATCACCGATCGTATGCGTCAGCACGCTGCCCGAAATGGATGGCAGAACGCTGTAATCCTCGGCGATATTTTCGTAGTCGGACAGGTCGATCAGACCGATCGAGGCTTCGTGCGGGATGGAAACGGTGGAGGTTACTTTCGTGTATTTGCCTGTTCCGTCCGGGATGTAGGAGGTGTACTCGTAAATCTCCATCGGGATGGAATAGAACGCCACTCTGTCCTCGCCGGAGGTTGTCTCGTAGGTGATGGACTGCTCGAGCGAGGAGGTGTGCTCGGTCTCGTAGGTGAAACCGGAGGTAAAGGCGGCTTCCGCCTCAACGCTGCCGATCTTAACGCCGAATACCGAGAATTCCTGCTCAAAGGAGACATACGCGCCGACCGAGATGGTAGAGGAGGAGCTGGTGCCGTTCTCGGTGCCCTTCATGCTCGAGTAGGTGGTGGAGGACTCGGCATAGTTGCCGGACAGGTCATCGCGGTCGAGCAGATCGGAGAAGTACGGAGGCGAAGCCAGTACCGCCAGAACCTGCGGGTCGGAGTAGGTGTAATAGTGCTTGCCGGTGTAGGTCATGTAGCTGGTATCGTCGTCCGTGTTGGCGAGACAGAGCGTGTACGAGCTGTTGACATCGGTTTTTACCGGCTGAGAGCCGTCAAACAGGTTGACGGTCGAAAGTCTGGTTGTACCGGGAGTACGCTTGTTGTATGTGGAGTTTGTTTCCTTGTTTACAGTATCGTATGTACCGGTGAACGCCCAGTAGGAGGAGCGAATCTTGAACAGCTTGTGCAGCCAGTTTTTGTAGTAGTAGCGGAGCTCGTAATGCGGAACCTTACCGTCTACCGTGTACTTATCAGACTGCTTGTTCTCATCCTTGGACATGGTCTGCGTCAGGGTGAACAGCGTACCCGAACCTGCGGTGTTGTTGTCTTTATCCACCGCGGTGGTCACAGAGCCTGCGGATGCATCGTACTCAACGTAGTCCTCATCCGGCATAGCAGGCGTGTTGTCGAGCGCCTGCTTGATGTTCAGACCGTTCTCATCGCAGGAGATGACAAGGCTGTCAAAGTACAGCAGATCACTGGTTTTGCCGCCATCGTGTGTTTCGCCTGCGGTCGGACGGGAGATGATAGCCGTATTGGCCGGACACAGCGGCAGAGAATGGAAGGTATCGTTGTGCTTTGCCATTGCACCGTAGATGTACTCGCCTTTATCGTTCTTGGAGAACAGATCGAAATTCTGCGAAACAGACGGCTTGAAGGTGACGCCGTTCCATGCGTACAAGCCTACATAGCGCGTGTTCTGCTTATTTGCCTTGAGGTCGGCATCCGACTGGGCCGCCAGAATCAGCGTTTTGCCGCCGCCGGTCATATCGCCGAAGGCGAAGGATGCGCGGACCAGATTGCTGCCCTCATAGGTCAGCGGGAATTCCTGAGAGCTCTGCAGCATGTGCGCGCTCGTGGAGCCGAACATAACAACGGCACGCGAGCCTTCATTCTGCTGCGGACCGTAGTAGTAACCCCAGGTGCAGGCGAGATCGTCTACGCCGTCCTGGTTGACGTCACCGCTGACGAGAGAGATCATGTTGGAAACGACACTGCCTTCACGGAAGAAGTACGTCCACGCCTGTCTCCAGTTAGAGGGATTGGAGTAATCGTCAGTCTGCAGGTCGTAAATCTCAATGCGGGAATTGCCGACCTCTGGCACATAGACCGCAACCTCGTCCTTACTGTCGTTGTCCCAGTCGCCGGTAGCTACCTGCAGGTAGTTTTTCAGCTGATACGGATTTTCCGCGAAGTTTTCGACCTTTTTGGCGGTCGTGCTGCCTTCGTCGCTGGTGTCGGTCAGATTCGGGTTGCCGATTTCCTTGCTGGTGTCCAGCAGCGTGATCGGCTTGCCATACTCGCCGGTTGTCGCATTGCCGAATCGCAGGTACAGACCGCCTTTCGCGCTCAGGTCACCGGCGTAAACCATGACCGTCTGCGAGGACTTAGCGTCACTGCTCGAGGTGAAATGGCCTGCGGCTACGTCTGCCATGGCGTAATCGGTACCATCTTTCAAATCGGTGGTGGCATTGGTCATGCCGGTCAGATAGCCCTTGGTGGCATAGCCGTCATTGCCCTTGCTGCCTGTCGGGAACTGTGCGTATGTGCCGGTAGAGGTGGTTTTACCCTTGGAGATTTCCTTGGAATTGGTTTTAGCCGTCAAAAACTGCTGAGCCTTGGTAGATGTGTTATCATCATTGCCGTACAGTGTGCTTTGAAGGATATTGTCCTTCTGGTTGGACTTGGAAACGCTTGTATCGCATTGCTCTGCGATTTCACGCTTGTCCAGGTCGATTTTATCCGACGGCAGAACATCATTCGTCAGACCAACGGTATACAGCTCGTACACCGGCGTAACCTTGATGGTATTGCGCCCGTATGGGTTGCTGGGGTCATTGGCATTAAAGCCGTCGGGCGCTTTGCTCGAATCAATGCCGAGCGCCGCAAGCGCGTCCGAGCTGCCGGTATCCGCCGCCGCTGCGCGGATATCAAGCGGGCCGCCTATGCCGGCGATAAGAGCCAGTGCCAGAGCAAGGCTTATGCCGCGTTTGAATTTCATGGTATATTCCTCCTTTTCCCATTCTGCGGTGCGGTGGAACGAGCCGCGCCTGCAGAAAAGAGACTGAAAATTGCCTGCGTTTATCATAGCAGCTTTGCAGCCTGCTGTGCGGTCGGGCACACGAAATGTCCGATTTTCGACACGAAATACACCGATAGGAAAAACAGAGTGAACTACGCGTAAATTCTGCAAAAAATGACACACAATCCACAGGAGTTATCAACAGGCTGTGGATAAAATGCGGCAAAAAACACCCCGGTTTTGTCACCTGACAAAACCGGGGGAAAAGATGACGAATGCTTTCGGGCAGGGGGTTAAAGCAGCTCGCGCAGCTTGTCCGCAATGAGCCTGCCGAGCACGGCGTGCTCCTCTGCGGTCAGATGAATCTGGTCCGAGCACTTTGCCGCCGTGACAGCCGAGCCGTCCACGAAGGCGCAGCCGTACTTTTCTGCCAGCGTGCGGAACCGTGCGGGCAGAGCACGGATGAGTGCGGCACTGCTTTCGTCAAACATGCCGTAGTAGACGCTGCCTGCAAGGTTTTCGCCCATTTTCGGCGGTGCAACCAGAAGGATCTGCGGTTTCTGCATGGTGTTTGACCATAAAAGCGGACTTTGCATCAGCTTGATCGTGCGGTCCATGGCATCGCTGATGGTGAACGGCGAGTGGCCGTACATTGCCTTGCTGTCGTTTGTGCCGAGCATGATAACGATCACGTCGAGCGGATCGTGCGTTGCCAGCAGGGCAGGCAGCATTGCCATGCCGTTTCGGCCGTAATCAATCGGGTCGGTGCTGCAGATGGTGCGTCCGCACAGACCTTCCTCGATAAAGTGCACATCCGGGAACTGAGCCGCAACCACACCGGTGTAACGCTGGTCCGCGTCCAGACGGTGCATGGGATCGTCGCCCTGATAACCCCAGGTGTTGGAATCGCCGTAAAACAGTACATTTTTCATTTTTACGCTCTCCTTTGTCTCTATCATAGCATGAAATTGCGGGAATAGATAGGGAAAACGCATTGTATTTCCGCACAGACATGCTACAATAAATACAGATTATTTCCCGGAGGTTTTTCCTATGACCCTGCAGCAGCTGACCTATCTTGTCACTGTGGCCGAATGCGGCAACATCACGGACGCCGCCGAGCGGCTGTTTCTCTCGCAGCCGAGTTTGAGCGCCGCGATTCACAATTTAGAGAAGGAGATGGGCGTTACCGCCTTTGTGCGCTCAAACAAGGGCGTAACCGTCACGCAGGAGGGCGAGGAACTGCTTTCGTTTGCGCGCATGCTGCTCGAGCAGGCAGACATCATGCAGGAGCACTTCGGCGTGGGCAAAAAGCGCGTGCCCAAGTTCTGCGTGTCATGTCAGCACTATTCGTTCGCGGTGAACGCATTCGTCGAGGTTGTCAAGGAGTACGACGCGGACCAGTACGGTTTTATCCTGCGGGAAACACAGACCGGTGAGATCATTGATGATGTGGCGTCGGGCAAAAGCGAGCTGGGTCTGCTGTATTTGTCCGAGAGCAACGAAACCGTGCTCTCCAAGCTGCTGCGCAAAAGTGAGCTCGTGTTCGAGGAACTGTTCACTGCCGCACCGCATGTGTTCATCAATAAGGACCATCCGCTCGCAGACCGGAAGTGCATCACGCTCGATGAACTGAAGCCCTATCCGTATCTGATTTTTGAGCAGGGAGACCGCAATTCCTTTTATTTTTCCGAGGAACTGCTCATCATGCTCGACATGCCGAAAACCATTCAGGTCCGCGACCGCGCAACACTGTTCAGTCTGGTGATCGGACTGAACGGCTTTACGGTCAGCTCGGGCATTATCGACCGCAAGCTGAACAGTCCGGGCATTATCGCGCGGCCGCTCGAGATGGAAGGCAGCATGCGCATCGGTCTCATCCGCAAGAAAAACGTGGTATTCAGCCGCTATGCGGACTCCTATGTGAAGGCACTGAAAAAGCATCTGTCGATAGATTAAAGCTGTGAAGGGCGGCAGATAAGACGTATTTGTCAACCGACAGATTTCATGGCAGGCTATTGTCAGGAAGAAAAAGCGTCATCGTGTTACCCAAAGAGATAGATACCCATGAGAAACCGGAAAACCCCATCTCGACATATTCTGCCGCGATGATTCGGGTGTGTCGGTGGAGCACCGGAACGATTCGTGGTCGTTCGACATCGCAAAAGCCGCTAAACGGTATACGTTTAGCGGCAGTTTTTTTATCGGTTTCTTCTCCACGTTTCCGGCGCAAACAGCAGAAGCATGGGGAACAGCTCCAGACGACCGGCGAGCATATCGAAAGTCAGCACGATTTTACTCAGCGGGTGCAGTGCACCGAAGTTGGCTGCAGGACCGACCTGATTGAGTCCCGGACCGACGTTATTGATGCAGGTAACGACCGAGGTGAAGCTGGTTACCATATCCTCGCAGTGCAGGCTGACAATGAGGACGGAAGTGGCAATGACGATCAGATATGCCACAAGAAAGGCGTTGACCGAGCGCATGACCTCATGCTGGACGCGCTGTCCGTCCATTTTATGCACGCGCACCAGACGCGGATGAATCAGCGACATCATTTCCTTCTTTACGCCCTTGAACAGCAGCAGGATGCGCGAGCATTTCATGCCGCCGCCGGTCGAACCGGCACACGCGCCGATGAACATCAGCAGCACAAGCAGCAGCTTGCTGAATGCAGGCCACTGGTTAAAGTCCACGGTTGAAAAACCGGTGGTCGTGATGATAGACGCAACCTGAAACAGGGAATGGTGGAAGCTCTCGCGCAGCGAACCGAAGCAGCCGCGCACGTTGAAGGCGATCAGCGTGGTAAATACGGCAATCACGCCGAGGTACACGCGAATCTCCTCGATTTTGAACAATTGCTTGAATTTACGGGTCAAAAGCAGAAAATACGCGTTGAAATTGATGCCAAAAAGGATCATAAAGACCGAGATGACATTCTGCAGGTAGGCGCTGTTGTAGTGCGCGATGGAATTATTCCAGTTGCCGAAGCCGCCGGTGCCTGCCGTGCCGAGCGAAACGCAGATGGCGTCGAACATCGGCATGCCGCCGAGCAGCAGCAGAATAATCTGCAGAACGGTCAGTCCAAAGTAAATCGCGTACAGGATAAGCGCGGTATCGCGCATGTGCGGCGATATTTTGGAGACCGAGGGTCCCGGGCTTTCCGCGCGCATCAGATAAATGGTCTGACCGCCTGCCAGCGGCAGGACGATCAGCATGAACACCAGAATGCCCATGCCGCCGACCCAGTGCATCAGGCAGCGCCATAGCATAGAGGCATGCGAAAGCGCCTCCACATCGCCGAGAATGGTAGCGCCGGTGGTGGTGAAGCCGGATGCGGCCTCGAAAATCGCATCTACTGCGAACGGAATCTCGCGGCTGAGCACGAACGGCAGGGCACCGGTCACGGCCAGCACCAGCCAGCACAGCGCGACTGCCACAAAGCCTTCGCGTGCGTAGAACTTGGTGTTTTTCGGCTTGTATTCACACAGAATGCCTGCACCGACCATACAAATCAGTGCCGTGGCGATATAGGCAGGCAGCTCGGGTTCACGGTAAATGACCGCGGTAAACGCGGGCAGCAACAGAAACAGGGACTCAATGCCCATCAGCCAGCCGATCAGATAGCGGACGATTGCGAAATTCATTTTTCGCGCCCTCCGGCTGTCGACAGGAAGATATCCTGAAGGTCGTTCATGCCCTCAAAGGTGGAAACGACGATAACCGTATCGCCTTCATGCAGCACATCGTGGCCGCGCGGAATGATACGCTTGCCTCTGCGGTTGATGCAGCACAGCAGAACATCCGGACGAATCGGCATATCCTGCAGGGGAACACCGGTGAGGTGGTGCGCCGCAACACGGAACTCAAGCGCTTCTGCGCCGTCCAGCTGATGCAGGGTCTCCACGTTGGAGCCCATCGAGTTCTGCATCGCGCGGGTGTACTGGCTGATCAGCTCGGCGGTGGTCTGCTTGGGGCGAATCACCTTGCCGATCGGCATGCTGGCAATGACTTCCTCAAAGTTCACACGGTTGACCTTGGTGAACAGCTTCGCACGGGAATGACGGCCGGCGTGCAGCGCAAGCAGGATGTTCTCCTCGTCCATGCCGGTGAGCGCCGCAAACGCCTCGCAGGTCGCCAGACCCTCCTCGTCGAGCAGGTCGCGGTCGGTGCCGTCGCCGTAGATGATGGTCGCGTGCGGGAGCATTTCGGACAGTGCCTCGCAGCGCTCGAGTTTGTTTTCGATAATCTTGACTGAAATGCCGGAATCCAGCAGGATTTTCGCAAGAAAGTACGAGATTTTGCCGCCGCCGACCAGCATCGCGGAGGAAATGCGCTTGACCGGCAGACCGACCTTCTCGAAAAATTCGTTCTGCTCACGGCGCGGAATGATAACCGTGATGTTGTCGTTCTCGCGCAGGATGAAGTCGCCCTTGGGAATATAGGTCTGGCCGTCGCGGCGGACCATACACAGCAGCACGTCCGTGCGGAGCAGCGGATTGACCTCGCAGACCGCCATGCCGTCCAGGCGGGACTCGTGCGGGATTTTGAGGTCGAGCAGCTCGATGCGTCCGCGGGCAAACGTGCTGACGCGGATGGCCGACGGGAAGCGGATCAGACGCGAAACAACACGCGCGGTGGACAGCTCGGGGTTGATGACCATCGAAATACCCAGCTCATCGCGGATAAAGCCGAGGTCGGATACATATTCCGGATCGCGCACACGCGCGATGGCGTGGCAGCCGGATGCTTTACGAGCGATCAGGCAGGAAAGCAGATTGATTTCGTCATGGGTGGTAACGGCGATGAGCAGGTCGGTATCCTGCACGCCGGCTTCACGCAGAACGTGATAGCTGGTGCCGCTGCCCTTTACTGTAGCAAGGTCGTACATATTGGAAAGCTCGTTCAGCCGGCGTTCGGACAGGTCAATCAGTGTCAGGTCGTGTCCGGCCGCGCTGAGCTGTCCTGCCAGCTCCGAGCCGACTTTGCCGCAGCCTACAATAATGATGCGCATAGCGCACCTCCGATCTATTTCTCTATAGCTGTGCTCTGTTGACACAGTCTTGATACGCATATAGCGATTATAGCTGTTTGACCGAGAAAAAGCAATATCCAGACAGGAATTTTGCGGGAGTTTAGCGGAAAACCGACAAATAGGGAGAAATGGTCGGTGTATAGCTGATAATAGTATGCCCGAAAAAAAGGAAAAACCACCCGAATGGGTGGTTTTCACTGCGGATTAAAGTTCCGCGACAGGTCACTTAAACTGTGTATAAGTGGTATCGCTTGCGTAGCCGTCGCTGTCGGTCTGGTGCATGGAGACCAGATTGCCGTTATCATCAAAGGTACGGGTATCGGTCGAGAGGGTGCCGCCTTCGATGGTCGAGCGGGTGGTCTGCGTTTTGCCGTCCACCGAGTACACGGTGAGCACCTCGAACACGACGCCGCTCTCGTCTACGGTGACCGACTGGATGAGCCGTCCCTGACTGTCGTAGCGGTTGTCGGTGGAGGAGGTGATATTGTCCTCGCCCTCGTAGGTGCGGGAGGACAGCACGTCGCCGTTGGTGTTCATGCCCATGCGGACGACCATCAGCTCGTTGCCGTCTGCGTCGTAAACCGTGTTGACGGCAGAGGACTGACCGTTGTCAACCTCGGTGTAAACCGTCTCGGAGGAGGCCGAAAGTTCGCCGTCCTCGTAGTTTTCCGTGCGCAGAACGCGGTTTTTGTCGTCATAGCTGCGGCGGTATTCCAAAGTGGAGTTGTTGGTCTTGTCGGTGGTGATAGCATCCGTGCAGTTGCCGTTTTCGTCATAGGTGTAGTCCGTGTAGGTGAAATTAAGCGGTTCTTCCTCGCCTTCCACGGTCTGCATGGTGTAGGAGCGGAAGGTGCTGCCGTCCTTGTCATGGCAGTTGACCGTGTAGCTGCGGTTGCCTTCTTCCGTGCGCAGCTCCAGTTCGTAGGAGGCAGCACGCGGCAGAACGGAAGCCAGCTGTGTCGGCACCTGCTCCATCACGGCAATGCGGCATGCAGGCGTGCGGTCATACGCGATGGTAGCACCGAGCACGATGACCGTGCTTACAATACAGGAAATAATGCGTTTGATCATATTTTTGTTCCCCTAAAATAATTAAGGTATAATAATTTCGGTAATCAAGATGATTCCGGAAAAAATGCAGCCGAACCGGAATTCGGCTGCATTCAGCGTTGATGGATTTTTACTGCGGTGTTGCTTCAGTTACTTTACGATTTCCTTCGCTGCAGCGGTCAGAGCCTCGACCTTTTCTGCGGCCTCGGCCTTGTTCTCGCCCTTGGCCATGATGTAAACCTTGACCTTCGGCTCGGTGCCGGACGGACGGATAATAAAGGTTGTGCCGCCCTCGAGCTCGTAGTACATCACGTTCTGACCCTTAAGCTCCATCGGCTCGGACTTGCCGTCTGCCATGCAGGTGCGGGTGCCCGGCATATAGTCGCGGGTGTAATCGATCTTGTGGGTGCCGATCTGGGTCAGCGGCTTGTCGCGCAGCTCCTGCATGAGCTCCTTCATGCGCTGGAGGCCGGAAACGCCGGGCATAACGATCGAAATGGTCTGTTCGCAGTAATAGCCGTACTTCTCGTACATCTCCTCCATCGCATCATACAGGGTCTTGCCCTGGGTGCGGTAGTAAGCCGCCATCTCGGCGATCAGCATGGAAGCGGTAACGGCATCCTTGTCGCGGGCATAATCGCCGCACAGGTAGCCGTAGGACTCCTCAAATGCGAAAATGTACTCGTGCGAGCCGTCCTGCTCGAACTGCTTGATCTTCTCGGCAAGGAACTTGAAGCCGGTGAAGGTGTCGAAGCACTCAACGCCGTTCTTTTCAGCCGCCGCGCGTGCCATTTCGGTGGTAACGATGGATTTGAGCACCGCCGGATGTGCAGGCATGGTGTTCGTCAGCTTCTTTGCGGTGATGATGTAATCGGTGAGCAGCACGCCGACCTGATTGCCGGACAGGGTGACATACTCGCCGGACTTGTCCTTGAGGACGATGCCAGTACGGTCGGAGTCCGGGTCGGTGCCGATGATCAGATCAACATCGTTCTGCTTTGCCAGCTCGATGGCGAGCGTAAAGCCTTCCTTGTACTCCGGATTCGGGTTCTTAACGGTCGGGAAGTCGCCGTCGATCTTCATCTGCTCCGGCTCACAGATAATGTGCTTGTAGCCCAGACGGCGCAGGATCTCGGGAACCAGACGGTAGCCGGCACCGTGGAACGGCGTGTACACCAGCTTGAACTCATCGGCAACCTGCTTTACGCAGTCCGGATTTACCGCAACCTTAATAACCTCGCCGAGGTAAGCCTCGTCGGTCTCCTTAGACAGAATACGGATCAGACCGTTTTTGACGGACTCATCGTAGTCTGCATTTTTTACATCGGTGAAGATATCGGTCTTTGCCATTTCGCTGGCAACCACGTCTGCCTCGGCCGGAGGAAGCTGTGCGCCATCCTCCCAGTAAACCTTGTAGCCGTTGTACTCCTTCGGGTTGTGGGAAGCCGTGATGTTGATGCCTGCGATGCAGCCGTAGTGACGGACAGCGAAGGACAGCTCCGGGGTCGGACGCAGCTCATCGAACAGCAGCGACTGGATGCCGTTTGCGGCCATGATGCACGCAGACTGCTTGGCGAACTCGGCCGAGAAATGGCGGGAGTCGTATGCAATGGCAACACCGCGGTCCATTGCGGCCTGACCGTTCGATACGATCAGGTTTGCCAGACCCTGTGCAGCCTGACCGACGGTAAAGCGGTTCATGCGGTTGAGGCCGACGCCCAGTACACCGCGCAGACCGGCCGTGCCGAACGACAGCGGCGCAAAGAAACGGCTTTCGATCTCTTCCTGATTATCTGCAACAGCAGCCAGCTCGGCATGCTCGTCTGCAGAGAGGGCAGAGCAGTCCAGCCAACGCTTGTATTCCGACATATAATCCATTGGTATCACCTCATCGTGTTAGTTGGCGCATCGCCGCTTTCAGCCGACGGATTGCCACTATCTAAATTATACAATATCCGGCTGTCAATGCAAGGGGTTTTGCGCGAATTTGTGAAAAGATTCCATGAAGCAGAGTGATGATATACAAAATGACAGAGCAGAAATTGTATGTTCTGTGAGGATACCGGAAAATTCTGCGAAAATGCGGGACCAAAACCGGCAGCAGGCCGTCTATTTAGTCAAAAGCCCTGTCTCGAGATAAAAATAACAGTACACAAATAAACAAAAGAATGGTAGAATAAAGGTAAATTATAATAAGAGGTGATAGCTTTGAAAAAAGTCCTTTCCGCCGTACTGACAGCGGCGCTGCTGGTCAGTACCGTGCCGGCTGCCTTTGCGGCTTCGGATATTGATGGCCACTGGGCAAAGTCCTACATTACCGAGCTGCATGAAAACGGCATTATCAATCCGTCTGCCAGCACGGGCAACTACGGCCCGGATGACAAGGTAACGCGCTGGGAGTTCATGCGATACATCAACCGCGCGTTCGGTTTTACCGAAAAGGCGGATATCAGCTTCTCGGATGTCAATTCGAGCGATATTTTCTACGAAACCGTGCAGATTGCGGTCAAGCAGGGCTATATCAACGGTGTCGGCAACAACCGTATGGCGCCGGAGGGCACGCTGACCCGTGAGCAGGCGGCAACCATCCTCGGCCGACTGCACAAGTACACGCCGACGGCTAACCTGTCTGCGCTGGATATGTTCTCTGATCGGGCCAAGCTGAGCGATTACAGCAAGTCCTACGTTGCGGAAGCGGTCAAGCAGGGTTATATCAACGGCTACACGAACGGTACCTTTAAGCCGCAGGGCACGCTCAGCCGAGGCGAAATCGCCAAAATGCTGTACGGCTATATGGGCACCCCGCTGAATAAGAACGGCAACGTGTACTCGCAGGCTACGCTCAAGAGCGATACCAAAAACGTTACGATTTCCGTACCGTGCACGCTGGCCGATGCGGATATCAAGGGCAATCTGTACATCACCGAGGGCGTTCTGGCGGGCAATGTAACGCTTGAGGATGTCACCGTTGCGGGCGATATCATCGTCAGCGGCGGCAATGTAACGCTGGACGGTGTTTCCGCACTCGAGATGGTCGTCTCCAACCCGACCGGACTGACCCCGCAGGTTATTGCGACCGGCAACACCAACATCGGCACCACCGAGGTGAAAACCTCTGCAACGCTGACCGAGAGCAATCTGGCAGCGACTGCAGGCGGCTTCTCCGATCTTAAAATGAACGGCAGCAGCGTCAGCCTGACGCTGGATGCAGCTGTCTGGGACGTTGCCAATGAGCAGACCGGCACCATCCTGACGACCGGCAGCACCTCCATCAGCACGCTTACCGCAAACGGCAGAACCACCGTCACCGGCGGCGGCTCGGTCCAGAAGGCGGTGCTCAACGCCAACGGCTGCGAGCTGACCATGCAGCCGACCAGCGTTGAGCTGGCGAGCGGCGTCACCGCGAAGATTGCCGGCAAGGACGTTGCGGCGTCCACCAGCGTTTCGGTTTCTCCGTCCACGCTGTCTATCGACGTGAACAACAAGGACGCGATCGCGTTCTCCTACGAATTCACCTTCAACGCGGACAAGAACGATCTGACCCGTGTTTCGGTCAACGGCACCAATCTCAAGCAGGGCACGGATTACAACCTGCTGAGCGACAAGAACGGCATCCGTGTGTACAAAACCTATCTGTCCACGCTCAAGGCGGGCACCTACACCGCAGAGCTGACCTTTGAGGACGGCTCCAAGGCAGCCATCGGTCTGGCGGTCAGCAATTCGGCGCAGAGCGCAGTCAGCCCGAGCCAGATTACCTTTGACAAGTACGAGCAGTCCGCAAACTATGCCGATCAGACCGTAAACGTTGTTCTTCCGGCGGGCACGCGTCTGGATTCCATCAAAATCGGCAGTACGGTGCTCGAGCGCGGCACGGATTACACCTATAATGCAACGAACGGCACGATTCGTCTGCTCAAGGAGACGCTTGCCAAGAAGAGCAAGGGCACTTATACGATTACATTCGTACCCAATCGGGGTTCGTCCTTTACCTGCTCGCTGAGCGTGGTAGATACCGCGCCGGTGAACGAAGTGGTTCCGTCCACGATCGATTTTGACGCGAACACCTCGTCCGGCGGCTACGCCGATCTGGTGGTAACGCTTAACACGGTAGACGGTGCAAAGCTCAAGAATATCCGCTCGAACGGCAAGACGCTCGAGGAGAACTGGCAGTACAAGATTGAGGGCAGCAAGGTCACGATCAACAAGTCTGCGGTTGCGGAATTCGGCAAGAACGGCGCATCCTACGCGGATTTCGTTTTTGTGATGAGCAAGGGTCAAAGCCCGACGCTGCGTGTCAACTACGTTACCACTTACGCGCTGACGGCTTCCGTGGTCGATGATCTCGGTCTGCCGATTTCGGGTGCGTCCGTCACCTTCACGCCTTCGGACGCGGAGAGCGGCACGGCAGCGCAGACGCTGACCACCGGCTCAGGCGGCACGGCAACCGTTTATGTCAAGCGCGGCTCGTACGTTGTAACGGCAACGCATTCGCGCTTTACCGCGGCGGTTACGCAGACGGTCAAAATCTCTGCAGGCCGCACGGTCAAGCTGACCGGCGAGATTCTCGAGAATGTACAGCTGGTTGTCACCAACGCGTACGGCGCACCGTTGTCCGGTGCGGTTGTCACGGTTGGCGGCAAGAGCATCACCACCGGCACGGACGGCACGGCGTCGTTCAGCCTCAAGCGCGGAAGCTATGTGGCGCAGGTGGCGTGCACCGGCTACTCCGCACAGAGCGTACAGCTTTCCGTAACCGATTCGATTCGTGAGCGCGTACAGCTCAAGTAATTTCTCAAAAATGCAAGCCGCCCGGTTTTCCGGGCGGCTTTTTTGCGCGCTTTTACAGGCGGATGGGGGATAGGGCACAAGAACGTCAGAACGGCGCACAGCGGCTTGCGGTTGGGGCGCGATAGGGAATAAGGGCGGCCTGCGGCACGGCGCAGAGCGGCGGCAGACCGCTGGTGGGTGAGGGGATAAGAAAACCCCCGAGGAGATTTTCCTCGGGGGTTTTTGTCATCACAACAAAGTTGTTATAATAAATTAGAACTCGTTCGAAGTGATGTCCAGCTCGTTGTTCGGTACGTCGAATACGATTGCGGAGATCTTGCCGCCGTTGGTGAAGATGTAAGCGTTAGCAACCTTCTTGCCGTTCGGCTGCTCCTTAGCGGTAGCGATATCCTTCAGACCGCCTTTGTGCTTAGTATGGTTCTCGTCATCAACAGCGATGTATACGCAATCCCCATCCATACCTATGGTAGTTGCAGCGCCACTGCCGGTAGAAGCAGTGCGATAGGTTACAGCACCCTTGCTCTTGTACTCAATACCGGTGATTGCAACCGGAGTTGCCTTATCAGCAAAGATGGAGGTGTTAGCAGCCTTGGTTACATACTCGCCGTCCAGCTCGTAGCGAATAGCAGAACCCTTCTTAAGCAGGTTGGAAGCAGTTACGTTAGTGCCATCGATTTTCTCGTAAACGGTGGGATCGGTGGTGCCGTTCCAGATGTGGTAAGCGATTACATCAGTGTCATCGGAACCGATCTGGGTGGTGTAAGCGTCCTCAAGCAGGTAGCCATACAGAGCATCATCAGATGCGTTCGGACGTACAGCAGAAGTGTTAACCAGTGCGCCAACCTTTACATAGTCAATACCATTGGACTCAGCGATCAGAGCCTGACCAGCAGCATTCCAAGTGGTGTTGCCCCAGTTAGCTACGCTCTTACCGGTCATAACCTTGATATCGGTGGAAGAACCGTCCTTATACTTAACGAATACTACTGCATCGTCAGCGATGGAAGCGGTCTTAGAAGTAGTGGTAGAAGTACCAGTTACTACATCACCAACAAACTTTTTGTTCTGGTAAGCATTGGTGGTAGCGGTTACAACATCATTATAGCCAGCTAGGTTCTTGGAAACGCCAGTGGTCTTGTCGTTACGCAGAGTGGTCAGCTCGTAGCCGTCATCGGTGGACTTGTAGGTGTACAGGGTATCGGTAGTTACATCAGAAACTGCAGTAACCTTGTTGCCGTTTACCTTGCGGACCTTGATTTCCTTATTGGTGCCGTCTACGAAGTAAGCACGAACCTTCAGGGTGCCATCGGTGTCGTCAACCAGCTTGTCAACAGAGTTGTCCTTAGCGGATACGAACAGAATGTCCTTAGTGGTCTGAGCAGTTACATCGAAGTGGAAAGCGTAGCCATTCAGAACTACAACATCGCAGGTGTCGCCGCTGTTTACGGAAGAACCGGATACGTTGGTGTACCAAGCATCGCCAACCTTAACGTCAGAAGACTTCTGACCGTTGATCTTGCCGATAACAACCTCAGCCTTAACGATGTTAGCGCGGTGCTTGGCAGTGTTGGCAGCCGGAGTGATTACAACGTAATCGTCCTTCTTGATGCCGTCAGCAATGTCATGGTCCTCAAACTTGTAGTTGATGTCTGCGGTGATGGACTTAGCACCAGCGTAGGATACCTTAGCAACGGTTACCGGGTGAACAATAATCTTGTCGCCCTTGTCATCATCGTTGGTATCCAGCAGATTAAAGGTGTAAGCCTGAGTCTGACCGGAAGTGATGTGAGAGTTCAGAGCACGAGTGCTGTTAGTAGTAGAGGTCAGATTCGGAATAGTAGTGGTGTTGCCGCCGAATGCGCCATTACCGGAGATAGCGTCAACCATCGGAATCTGATCGGTATCCTTGCTCAGCTTGTACTCAGTACCGTCGATCTTCAGCTTCTTAGCATCGTTGTTAACAATGTCCCAATCGCCTACTACACCGGAAGCTACGATGGAGCTGTCCTTAGCGTAGATACCGTAAACGGTGGTCTTGTTGCTGGTGGTCTTGTACAGAACATCAACCTTCAGACCGTACAGCTTGGAGTAATCCTTAGAGGACTTGTAGGTCGGAGCGGGAGTAACACCGGTGACAGCCACAGTGTAGTTGTACTCGTCCTTGTCATCATCGTAGGAGATGTTGGTCAATTCGCCTACGGTTTCTTCCAGGCCCATGTACTTCTTGCCGATGGTCGGGTTGTAGTTGTCAGCGCCAGCGCCAGCAGAGGTAACCAGCTTCATGTAGGTGTACTCGCCGTCGCGCAGAACTACGGTGTGTGCAAAAATCGCATTGTAGATCAGCTGTGCAGCGTACTGACGCGGGCAAGCTGCGGTGAAGGAAGTG
>ERZ772885.602-NODE-602-length-25333-cov-5.050558_pt1 | contig 25333 bp, 11 predicted proteins | sample MGYA00580580_ERZ772885 | MGnify/ENA primary metagenome ERZ772885 (study PRJEB29015, sample SAMEA2737673) | human gut metagenome | biome: human gut; feature: human-associated habitat; material: faeces | place: China | collected 2012 ...
CATGGCATCGTGTCACGGTCACGTTGGACGACAACGTGATGACCGTGTACTCTGACGGTGCGCAGGTGGCTCAGAACAAGGCGACCAAGAACAAGGTCACCGATTTGGGTAACGATCTGCTGGCCTACTTGGGCAAGTCCTTCTACAACGACCCATACTTCAAGGGTTCGTTCGACAATGTGAACGTGTGGAACCGCGCGCTCACTGCTCAGGAAGTCGAGAAGACCAGCCCGATTGCTCTGCAGGGTATTTCTGTGGGCACTGTGCCGTCCGACCCGAACTCGCTGCGTGGCACTGACGACCACTCTCAGGTCCGTTCCACCCTCGACTGGTCCACGAAGACCGTCACCACCGTGCTCAACCGCCGTGGCGGCGCGACCAAGGTGCCCGTCAAGGTGTCTGTCAACCGTAGCGACGACTCCATCAAGCTCACCCTTGATGGTCAGGCGTTCACCAATGGTGGTACGGCCGACCTGGCTAAGGACCGTACTTTGGTCGTTGATTTGGGCGACGGTGCGCCGCAGACCTGGACGCTGAAGAAGGTCACCGTGGGCAACAACCCGGTACTGCCCGGCCAGTACGCCGACCCGGACATCGACTACTTCGACGGCAAGTTCTGGATCTACCCGACCACCGACGGCTTCTCCGGCTGGAGCGGCAACTACTTCCATGCGTTCAGCTCCACCGACTTGGTGAACTGGACCGACGAGGGCGTGATCCTCGATGTCAATAAGGACCACCAGCCGACCACCGATGGCGATGAGAACACCGCCATCTCCCCGTGGTCCGTGGGCTCCGCGTGGGCGCCGACCATCGAGAAGAAGAACGGCAAGTACTACTTCTACTACTGCGCGAAGTTGCCGAACGGTACATCCGCCATCGGCGTCGCCGTGGCCGACAACCCGGCCGGCCCGTACAAGGCCGCCGACCAACCGCTGGTCACTCGCACGATGGAAGGCGTCACCGTTGGACAGGCCATCGACCCGTCCATCTTCACCGACCCGAACACCGGCAAGTCGTACATCCTGTACGGCAACGGTTCGCCCGCCATCGCCGAACTCAACGACGACATGGTGAGCATCAAGGCCGGTACGGTGAAGAAGCTCAACGGTCTGAACGGCTTCCGCGAGTCCGTGGTCGTCGCCTACCGCGACGGCAAGTACCACTGGACCTGGTCGTGCGACGACGCCAACTCCCCGAACTACCATGTGAGGTACGGCGTCTCCGATTCCATCGACGGCACCATCACCTACAAGGGTGTGCTGCTGCAGAAGGATTCCTCCAAGAACCTGCAAGGTACCGCGCACCAGTCCGACGTGCATGTGACCGACGCGGACGGCAACGACCGTTGGCTCATGGCCTACCATCGCCACTACACGCCGCTCGGCGTGTTCACCTCCGGCCTCGGCTACCACCGTGAAACCGCCATCGACGAGATCACCTTCGACGCGGACGGCCTGATGCAGACCATTCACCCGACCGACGAAGGCGTGTCCATTGAGATGGCCGATACGACGGCGCTTGATGGCGCGATTGAAGCGGCCGACAAGCTCGGCACCGATGGCTCTGCTTACACCGAGGCCAGCTGGAAGGCATTCGAGGATGCGCTCGCCGCAGCCAAGACGGCCAAGCAGACCTTCCTTGACTCCGGCCTGTCTCAGGCTGATGTCGATGCCGCCGCCAAGGCCCTGACCGACGCGCAGAATGCGTTGGAGGAGAGCCAGCCCGAGCCGGAGCACCCGGCCGCAGGCACGATCCTCTCCATCGCCGTGACCGCGCAGCCCGCCAAGGCCGAGTACAAGGTTGGTGAAGCGCTCGACGTTGCCGGTCTGGTCGTCACCGCGACCGTGGCCGATGGCAACGGCGGCTCCACCACCCGTGAGCTCGCCGCCGATGAGTACGAGCTGCTCGGCTTCGACTCCTCGAAGGCCTCCGACAAGGTGACCGTGACCGTGCAGTCTGTGGCCGATTCGACCAAGACCGCCACGTTCACCGTGAAGGTCGTTGCCGACGAGACGCCGACTCCGGATCCCGATCTGGCCACTGAGGAAGAGCTCAAGCAGCTCGAAGACGCCATTGCCAAGGCCGAAGCCGAGAAGCTGAACCAGGACGATTACACCGCCGATTCGTGGAAGGCCTACGCCAATGCGCTGGCCCAAGCGAAGAAGGTGCTCGCCAAGGAGAACGCCACCTCCACCGAGGTCCAGGATGCGATTCGTCACCTGACCGAGGCCCGCAAGGCCCTCGTGAAGGTCTCCGCTGATGGCAAGAAGCCGGGTGCCGTCATCTCCGACACTGGTGTCGCCGTCTTCGGCGTGGCTGGTGCCGTGGTGGTCCTCGCCGCCGCCGGTATTGCCCTGACCATCTGGCGCAAGCGCCGTATCTGACCCCTCATTTGCAAAAAACTCTCACTGACGTTGAGTCAGTGAGAGTTTTTTGCAATAGGGGGGGGGCTTATCTCTTCGCCTGAGTGATCTGGTAGGCGGCGAAGAGAATGGCGAGCCAGATCACGCCGGCGATAACGGCGACGCGGTAGCTGGCGGAGAAGCACATGAGCACCACCACCAGTGCCAAGAACGCCAACACCACCCACGGGGTCACCTTAGCGAACGGCAGCTTGAAGTGAATCGCGTCGAGCGCTTCCTTGCCGGACTTGCCGGCCAGTTCGGAATCCTCGGGAGCGCCGCCCGCGGCGACCACCTTACGGAACTTCATTTCGGTGAACATGATCATCGTCCAGTTGATGATGCCGGCGATGGTGGCAATCGACATCAGATAGTTGAACGCGAACTCAGGCCACACGAACACCACGACCACGGCGATGGCGGTGATCACGGCGGACGTCAGCACGCCGGCCACCGGCACGCCCTTAGCGTTGAGCTTGCCCAGATACGCGGGCGCATTGCCTTGTTTGGCCAGCGAATACAGCATGCGGGAGTTGGCGTACAGGCCGGAGTTGTAGACGCTCATCACAGCGGTCAGGCACACGAAGTTGAGGATGCCGGCGGCCGCGTGGATGCCCACGGAATCGAAGATCTGCACGAACGGGCTGGACTTGCCATCGATGGTGTTCCACGGCACTACGGCCATGATCACACCCAGAGCGCCGATGTAGAACACGAGGATTCGCCAAATAATATCATTGGTGGCGCGCGGAATCGTGGTCTTCGGATCCTCGGTTTCGCCGGCGGTGATGCCGATGAGCTCGGTGCCGCCGAAGCTGAACATCACCACAACCAGTGCCATCAGCAGGCCGGTCCAGGAACCGTCGGAATTCTGCCCCATCAGGCCGTTCGGGAAGAAGCCGTTACCCACGGTGAACCAGTTCGCGAAGCTTGCGCGCACGCCGGATGCGGTGGGCAGGACAAAGATGATGACGGCCAGGCCGCCGATAATCATGGCGATCACGGCCACAATCTTGATGATGGCGAACCAGAACTCGAACTCACCGAACTTGGAGACGCCCAGCAGGTTGGCGGCGCAGATAATCACCAAGAACACGGCCGCCGACACCCATGTCGGAATCGCCGGGAACCAGTAGTTCACAAACGAACCCACCACTGATAGCTCCACCATCGAGACGAGGATGTAGTTGAACCAGTAGTTCCAGCCGGAAATAAAGCCGGCGCGCTTGGACCAGTAGCGGGTGGCATAGTAGCTGAACGCGCCCGCCTTCGGATCCTCAACGGACATTTCGCTCAGCGCGCGCACGATCATGAAGATTGCGAAGCCGCCAACCAAGTAGGCGAGCAGAATCGAGGGGCCGGCCAGCGCGATGGATTCGCTGGAACCATAGAACAGGCCGGTTCCGATGGCGCCGCCCAGCGCAATCAGCTGGATGTGGCGGTTTTTCAATGACTTGCGCAGCGTGGCCGGCACCGGCACGTCGTCGGTTTCGCGCGGCTTCTTAGGCGCATCAGCAGTACTCATTGTGCCCTTCTCTCACATTTCTTGGGTTTTGGCGCACGCGGGGCTTGCCGCGATGCGCAACGTTCGTTATTCTATGCCGCCGTATCGTCTCAGAAATGGTCAATCGTCTATTTGTGCGCTATCGCAAGCGCGGGCGTGGGCGCGGCCGGTGAGCAGGCGAAGCTATAGCGAGCGATGCTTATGAAACCGCACGCTTCACTGAGTTCACTGAATTCACCGTGTTCACTGCGTGGCAGGCATACACATGGTGAAGATGGTGTGGGACACCGATTCGGGAGAGGCCGCGAGATCGGTGGCGAGCCAGTATTGCAAAAGCCCAATGCTGCCGGACACGGCGAATCGCATACGCATCTGCGCCTCGGCTGGGTAACCCGCCGAAGATTGCAACTGTTCGCCTACGCCGCGCTGGCTGTAAATCAATCCCAGCAGCTGCTGCTGGAAGCCGATATCCGCTTTCGGGCTCATCAATACCTGCAGATGCTTGCGATTGTCGGCAATGTACTGGCAGATGCGCTCAATAACATGCTCGATGCCGGCAGAATCTGGCTGGGCGAGTAGCTGTTCGAGTGCGGTGGTGACCCAGGCCATGGTTTCGTCTTCAATGTCGTGCAGCAGTTCCTCGATGCTCGCATAATGCGCGTAAAACGTGGAACGATTCACATCGGCCCGCTCGCACAACGCTTTAACGGTGATGGAGCCGAGCGGCTGATTGCGCAGCAACTCGATAAGCGCGTCCTGCATGGCACGTCTCGTGTAGCTGGTGCGGCGGCTTTCCGTCAATTCTTTGGCCATGGCCTTCTCCCCAAATTCCGACAACCCACAATCCAACTGTTGGTTGCAGAACCGACACAGTGTTGTTTTACTTGAGTATAGCAGGAAGTTTTGGCGGGGCCTATGGGGCTAGGTGGCTGCCACGAGCGCGTTGGAGGTGTGCGATGGCGTATATCGAATTCGACCATGTGGTCAAGGAATATCCTTCTGGTAGCAGTGTGATTCGCGCGCTCGACGAGGCCAGCTTTACCGCCGAACAAGGCGAATTAAGCGTGATTCTGGGACAGTCCGGTGCCGGCAAAACCACGGCATTGAACATTCTGGGCGGCATGGATACCGCCACAACCGGCCGCGTAGTGGTCGGCGGGCGCGATATTACGGGCCTGCGGAAAAAGGGACTGGTGACCTACCGGCGCAACGACATCGGCTTTGTCTTCCAGTTCTACAATCTTGTGCCGAACCTGACCGCGCTGGAGAACGTGGAACTTGCCTCACAGATTTGCCCCGATCATTTCGACCCGGCGGAAACCCTGTACAAGGTCGGACTGGGGGAGCGCATGGGGAATTTCCCGGCACAACTGTCCGGCGGCGAACAACAGCGTGTATCCATCGCCCGCGCGATTGCCAAAAAGCCGAAGCTGCTGTTGTGCGACGAACCGACCGGTGCGCTCGATTACGAGACCGGCAAGGAAGTGCTGCAGTTGCTGCAGGATATTTGCCAAACACAAGGCATGACCGTAATGATCATCACGCATAATTCCGCGCTTGCGCCGATGGCTCATAAAGTGATTCGCTTCCGCTCCGGCAAGGTGACCAGCGAGGAGGTCAACGCAACGCCGCAGCCCATCGCCGATATCGAATGGTAGGTGATTGGCGATGCTCGCTGCAAGACACTCTGTGAAACGTCCCGTGAAACAAGCGAGGCGATCCGTGAAACAGTCTGTGAAACGGCCGAACCTCGACGATAACGGCGGTCGAGGAGCGGGCGTTTCTGCGGTATTTGCCAAAGACACGTTGCGGTGCTGGCTGCGCAGCTGGAAGCGGTTCGTCTCGATCGCCGTCATTACGCTGCTTGGCGTGGCTGTGCTGACCGGTATCTACGCCGGATGCCGCGATGCTTTTCTGGCGGCTGGTCGTTTTTACGATCAGCAGGGACTGCATGACCTGCAGGTGCTATCCACATACGGCCTGACCGATGATGATGCGGCGGCACTGCGCCGAATCGACGGTGTGCAAACCGTGCAGCCCGAACGTTCTCAGACGGTGACCACGTTGGTGGACGGCACCAAGAAAACCGTGACCATGCAGGAAATCGGTACCGAAGGGCTTGATCAGCCGTACATACGGCAGGGCAAACTGCCGAACAAGGCCGGCGAAGTGGCGGTGACTCAGCAGTTCCTGAACGATAGCGGACTCAAGATTGGCGGCACCATTACTGTGACGCCACAAGACACCTCTTCATCCGTCATATCGGTAGCGGCCACGGAGACTGACGATTCCAATAATGCCGATACGGTAGGTGTCGCCGCCAATGCCTCGGCATCCGATGCGAAGTCCGCCGCCAATACGGACGCCGACGCCGAGCAATCCCCGCAGTTCCCCACGAAACTCACCATCACCGGCGTCGTACTTGACCCGCGCGACCTCAACAATCCAGACGGCTATTCGGGCATGACCTCCTTCCGGTCCACCTCATCCGAGGACTATACGTTCTTTGCACCCAGCGACGGCGTGACCGGCAATATATACACTGCGATATCGGTTGCCGTCACTGGTGCGTCCGATTTTGACACGTTTTCCGATGCCTACGATGAAGCCGTCAAAACCGTGGCCGACCGTATCGAACATCAGATACAGACCACACGCCAGAAAGCCCGTCGTCAACAGATCGTCTCCAGCGCGCAGCGCAAACTGGACGATGCCCAAGACGAGGCCAACGAGCAGCTGGACGAAGCCCAGAAGCAGATCGACGACAACTGGGCCGAGCTGGAAGCCAACGAAACGACATTGCAAGATAGCCGTACCGAATTGGAGAACAACAGGACAACCATTACCGATGGCGAACGGCAGCTCGCCGATGGACGTGCGCAGATTGCAACGGCCCGTCAACAGATCGCGCAAGGTCGCCAGCAGATAGCCGAAGCGCGCACCCAGCTCGAATCAGGCAAAACGCAGCTCACCTCGGCTCGCAAACAGCTCGATGCGGCGCAAACGGAACTGACCGCCAATCGCACGAAAATCGAACAGGGCATTACCCAAATCGACCAAGGCATGGCGCAAATTGATCAGATGCTGCCCATGATTCAACAGGCCAACAATCTACTGGCGCAACTTGACCCGAATATCGACTTCAACTCACCCACATGGCAGGCCATCAAGCAACTGCTCGCGCGCCTTGGCATTACCCTGCCTGAAGTGCCGTCAATCAGTGAGCTGCGGCAACAGCTGGCCGCCAAGCAAACGGAACTGCAAACGCAGCGAGACAGTCTGACCCAGCAGAAAGCCGATTTGCAGCGCACATTAAACGAAACCATTGCCCCCGCACAATCCACCTTGGACCAGCAGAACGCGCAACTGACCGCCAAGGAACAGGAAGCGGCTGCAGGAGAGGCACAGCTCAATACCAAATCCGCGGAACTCGAAGCGAATGCCGCAACCCTCGAAACCCGGTCGGCGCAACTTGAAGCGCAGGCCGCCCAACTGGCCAGCGGCAAGCGGCAGCTCGAAGAAGGCGGGCGGCAGCTGGAAGAAGGCGAACAACAGCTCGCGGACGGCAAGGCGAAACTGGATGATGCGCAGTCTGAACTCGATGCGAAGCGAAGCGAAGCGGAAAGCGAATTCGCCAAGCAGCAACGGCGCATCGACGATGTGGCCAACGCACGTTGGTATGTGCAGACGCGCGCTTCGATCGACGGATTCAGCTCGCTCAAATCAGACGTCAGTTCCATCGAATCCATCGGCCGCGCATTCCCGATTGTGTTCCTGCTGGTCGCCGTGCTCATGAGCCTGACCACCATGACCCGCATGGTCGAGGAAGACCGCGGACTTATCGGCACCTACCTTGGACTCGGCTATGGCGGACTCGCCGTGTCCAGCCGGTATCTGCTGTTCGCGTTGCTCGCCTGCTTGGTCGGCGGCGGCATCGGTCTGCTGGTCGGATTCCTTGGCATCCCGGCATTCCTGCTGGTGGTGATTGAGGGACTGTATATATTGCCCGGTGTGCGACTCGAATACGACTGGCTGTACGGTTCGGCCGGCATCGTGCTGTTCGTGGTCGGCGTGGGCGTGGCCACCGCGCTCGCCTGTCGCGAGGAGATACGGCACACGCCCGCCGCGCTGATGCGGCCGAAGGCACCGAAAGCGGGCGCTCGCATATTGCTGGAGCGGATTCGCCCGGTATGGAGCCGGCTGAACTTCCTCGGCAAAGTCACCGCGCGCAATATCTTCCGATTCAAGTCGCGCTTGATTATGACCGTGGGCGGCGTGGCCGGTTGCACAGCGTTGATTATCTGCGGATTTGCGATTAATGACACCGTCGACACGATTGGCGTCAAACAATACGAGCAGATCTACCAGTACGACCTGATGGTCGTGGCCAATGACGATGACGCCACCGCGATGCGCAAGCAGGTGGCACAAGATGGCCAAACCACCGAAACGCTGAATCTGCGCGTGGATAGTGGCGAGATGAGCAATGCGGCGCAGGAAAGCGAAACCGTGCAGCTGATGACGGTGCCCAACAATTCGTTGAACAAACTGAACGACATGGTCACGCTGGAAGAGGCCGGTGACGATGGGTGGTTCGAGCTGCCCAATATCTTCGGCAAAGCGGGTGGCGGCACTGTAGCGCTGGACGATAGTGGTGTGATTGTGGCGAAGTCCGCAGCCAATTCGTTGGATATTCATGCGGGCGACACCGTCACGTTGAGCAATGGCGGCAGCGGGCAGGCCAAGGTGAAGGTTGCGGCGGTGACGCGCAACCTCATCGGCTCTGATGTGTACATCAGTGAGCGACTGTACGACCAGAAGTTTGCGGCCGACGGTGTGACGTCTTCGGCTTCGGGAGATGGCACTGCCTCGACCTTGACGTGGAACGCGATGCTCGCCAAGCTGAAAGGTTCCGAGACCGAACAGGCCGAATATGCGGATCGGTTGGGCGAGGAATCGTCGGTGCTCAAGGCCGTGAGCTGTGCGCATCTGGCCGCCACGTTTAAGTTCGATTTGATGGGTGCCGTGGTGGCGCTGATTGTGGGGCTCGCCGGCGGCCTGGCGCTGGTGGTGCTGTTTACGTTGGCCAATACGAACGTGTCCGAACGCATCCGCGAGATGGCCACACTGAAGGTGCTGGGCTTCTATGACCGCGAGGTGCACAACTACGTGAACCGCGAGATGATGATATTGACCGGTATGGGTGTGGTGGTTGGTCTGCCGCTTGGCAGGTGGATAGGCGGATTACTGACTGCTGCGTTGAATATGCCGTCGCTGTATTTCGAAGTGGAAGTGCACTGGTACAGCTATGCGATTGCCGTGGTGGCGACGCTGGCGTTCGCGCTGCTGGTGCAGCTGTTCACCAACCCAGTGCTCGATCGCGTAGACCCGGTCAGCTCGCTCAAGTCCGTGGAATAGAGGTAGAAGTTCAATTTGGTGTTGATGAATTGAACTTTTTGGCGGAATATTTACAGTATCATCGCATGTATTCTTGAGCTGAGCGGTTTTCGTGACATATTTCGGTGATACAGTTTGAACTTGTTTTGAACGAGTATCGCGTCTGGTGCGTAACAATCGGGCGGCAGAGAAGAGAAATGAAATCAGTATGGCCGATACGAATGTGAATGGTGGTACACAGCAGGCTACGGGCAAACTCAAGTCTGTCGAAAGCCTGGACCAGACCAACGAGATGGAGCGTGGCCTGAGCAATCGCCACGTACAGTTCATCGCCATTGGCGGCACCATCGGCACCGGCCTGTTCCTGGGCTCGGGCAAGTCAATCTCGCTAACCGGCCCCTCGATCATCTTCGTGTACATTCTGGTCGGTGTCATCATGTTCTTCCTGATGCGCGCCATCGGCGAAATGATGTACCGTGACCCCAGCCAGCACACCTTCATCAATTTCATCACCCGTTACCTTGGCAACGGGTGGGGGCATTTCGCCGGCTGGACGTATTGGGCCGCGCTCGTGCTGCTGGGCATGACCGAGATCACGGCCGTCTCCACGTACTTCATCACCTTCTTCGACACGTTCGGCATCGACCTGACCCATTGGAAATGGCTGATCGAGCTGTGTTTCCTGGTGTCGCTGGTCTCCATCAACCTGATTGCCGTCAAGGTGTTCGGCGAGGTGGAATTCTGGTTCTCGATGATCAAGATCACGCTGATTTGCGCGATGATCGCCACCGCCGTGGTCATGATCGTGATCGGCTACCATTACCCAGCCGTGCAGATTCACGGCGTGGACCACGTGAGCCCGGCCGGCCACGCCGGATTCGACAACCTGTTCGCCAACTTCTCGTTCGCGCCGAACGGTTGGATGGCCTTCCTCATGAGCTTCCAGATGGTGTTCTTCGCCTACGAGATGATTGAATTCGTGGGCGTCACCGTCTCCGAGACCAAGAATCCGCGCAAGGTGCTGCCCAAGGCCATCAACGAGATTATCGTGCGCGTGCTCATCTTCTATGTGGGCGCACTGGTGGCCATCATGTGCATTGTGCCGTGGACCTCGTTCAAGCCGAACAAGGACGGCTCCTTCGCATCCCCGTTCATTATGATGTTCCAGTATGCCGGTTTGAACTGGGCGTCCGCCCTGGTGTTCTTCGTGGTGATCACCGCCGCGTCCTCGTCGCTCAATTCGCTGTTGTATTCCGCCGGCCGCCACCTGTACCAGCTGTCCGAGGTGTCGCCGAACCCGATGCTGAACAAGCTCGGCAAGGTGTCCGACCGCAAGGTGCCGGCCCGCGCCATCCTGGTGTCCGCGGCGCTGATCCTGCTGTCGCCGATCGTCAACGCCATCCCCGGCATCTCGGGGGCGTTCGTGCTGTTCTCGTCCGCCAGCTCCGCGGTGTTCCTGTTCATCTACATCCTGACGCTGCTGGCGCATCGCAGGTATCGCCGTTCCGCCGATTTCATCGCGGACGGGTTCGTCATGCCCGCGTGGAAGGTGCTCAATACGGTGGCAATCGTGTTCTTCGTGTTCATCTACCTGACGCTGTTCCTGGCGGACGATACGCGCAATTCCGCGATTGCCGGCCTGGTGTGGCTTGTGGGCTTCGGTGGATTCTCTATGCTGCGCGAACGCTACCGTAGCCGCGATTTGAAGGCCGCACTGGAACACAAGGAGTGATTGGACGGGCTGATTGGCTGGCGGCTATTAGTTGGGTGGCTGTTGGCTGTTGGCGGCTGACTGGCTAGCGGCCGATAGCCAATGACTGGGCTGATCGTCAGCCAATCGGCTGCCTATAGGTCTCATTGATACATTCGGTCATCCGATTAGTGCATTTGCGCGGACAATTAGTGCATTCGATCATCGGATTAGTACATCAGTGTGCAATTATTAGTACAATTAGCCGCCTAATTAGTACATTAGGACATAAAAACAATGTCCTAATGTACTAATTAGATGCTAAAATACGATAAGTGCCATGTCCTAATGTATGAATTATCGCTATGAAGGGCGGAATGCGATGACGCAGGATGAACTTATGCAAGTGCTGCAGGCCGGTGAATCATCTATGGTCGAGTTCAAGCGCTGCAGCGAATTGCCTCATACGGATACTTTTGAGACTGTATGCTCATTCGCCAATCGTTCTGGTGGCAGCATTTATCTTGGCGTTGACGATGACGGTCAAGTGCTCGGCGTCGATTCTAAGCGCGTTAGTGAGATAGAGCGCAACGTTGTCAACGTAGTGTCTAATCGTAAGATGTTCGAACCGGCTCCAATGGTGGAAACGGAACATATCGAGTACGACGAACGGATTATTGTTCGTATTTGGGTAGCTCCGAGTTCTTCGGTTGTGCGGTTCAAGGGCGCAGTGTTTGGTCGCATTGCTGATGTGGATACACACATCGAAAGCGATATCCAGATTAGTCAAATGTATATTCGCAAGCAGAACTACTATTCCGAACGGCGAATTTTCCGTTACGTGACTCCGTTTGATTTGCGTCCTGAGCTGATTGCGCGAATGCGGCAGCTGGCGGTCGCTCAGCGAGCTGGGCACCCTTGGGGAACTATGTCTGACGAAGAACTGTTCCGCAGCGCCAAGCTATACGATCGTGATTACACGACCGGCGAAGAGGGCTTTAATCTTGCTGCAGTGCTGCTCTTGGGCAAGGATGAAGTCATTTCCTCGGTTTGCCCAGCGTATATTACTGATGCCGTGGTTCGGCGAGACAATATTGACCGATACGATGACCGACTTATGGTGCGGACCAACTTGTTCGATTCGTACGAGCAACTCCGTGAATTTACTGAGCGGAATCTGCCTGACCACTTTGTGTTAAAGGGCGATAAGCGAGTGAGCCCGCGTACGATGATCGCCCGTGAATTGGTGGCAAACAGCCTCATGCATCGGGAGTATTCCAGTCCGGTGGTGGCGCGTGTCACCATTGATAATGAATCCATCCGGACGGTTAATGCTTCGCGCTCATTCTTTGAAGGTCGAATGAAGCTGGGCGAGTTCACGCCAATGCCAAAGAATCCGATTATCGCTAATGTGTTTGTGCAGACCGGCATAGCCGAGCAGCTGGGTAGCGGACTGCGGAATCTGATAAGAGCGTCCCGGCAATATACTGAGCGAGAGCCTGAGTTCCGCGATGGTGACATATTCGAGGCGACGATTCCTATTGTTCCTGCGCTGAAGACCGTGGATGGTTCTGGTTTTGCTAGCGTGAGATCTGTAGTTGAGAAAGATGCCGAAGAGGGTGCGAGGCTCATTGGCGGGGAACGTGTGGATGGTAAGAAAGCAGATGCAACCGCATCGGGTGAAATTGATTCGCGGGCAGCGATGCTGTCGGCGATGAATCGACGCTTGACAGAGGTTGACTATGTGACTGTACCTGAACTCGCCAAGATAACAGAGCTCGATAACAGAACAGTCCGTAAATTCCTAAACGGTTTAGTTGCGCAAGGAAAGCTGATTGCTGAAGGCAACACGCGTGGTCGGCGTTATCGGAAGGGATAGCGGGCGCGATATCTCGATGCAGTGGGATTCACTTAAGGGCTACGGCAAATATGATTCGTAGCGATTGGGCCAGCGCAATTCGAATGGCTCATGACTTTGTGCGTCGTTTGTGGTCTCTGAAGTTGTTTGCTGGGTGACGGTTTTGTGATAAAATCGCTCATATCAAAATGTTTGCGTAAACATTTTGGCTGCGCCGAAAGAAGGAGTCGACGTAGGTCATGTATCAGGCAAAGAGGCCGGCGCAGTGAAGCAAAGGCCGATTTTTCCGGTATAAGGCGGATAGCAGGAACACTAAGGAGACCAATGAAGGTACTGAGCAAATCGCTTGCTGCAATGGTTGCGGCGGCAACACTAGTGGGAGGAGGGGCGTTTGCGGTTGCCGGCACTGCGTATGCGGCTGATAACGATGCCATTACCGTGACCCCGAACCCGTGGTATGCCAACAGTTTCGATGGCTGGGGCACCTCGCTGGCTTGGTTCGCCAACGCCACCGGCAGCCTCGGCGAGGAATCGGCCATCACCACCAATCTCGGCGATGACGCTTCCAAGGCTAAGGCTGTGGAATACGGCAAACAGCTGCGCGAACAGTTCTACCAGTCCATCTTCGGTGATGAAGGACTGGACCTGAACATGGCCCGCTACAACGTGGGCGGCGGCAATGCCTCCGATGTTGCCTACGGCTACCCATTCATGCGCCAAGGCGCTGCCGTGCCTGGCACGTGGAAAGATGACGCCACCGGCTCCGGCACGTATGGCAATGGCGTAACCACCAAGCAGGCCGACAAAGACAAGCTGGCTGCGGCATTCGACCCGACTGACGACAACCAGTATGACTTCTCCAAGTCCGCCGCCCAAGACTGGTGGATTGAGCGCGGTGCCACCGGCGATAACCCTGACATCACCGACGTAGAGGCCTTCGCCAACTCCGCTCCGTGGTTCCTGACCAACAGCGGTTACGCCACTGGTGGACGCAACTCCGGTAGCAATAATCTTGCAAACCCTGCGAAATTCGCTCAGTACATGGCCAAGAACGTCGAGCACCTCGAAAGCCTTGGCGCAAACGTTGACACGGTCGAGCCGTTCAACGAGTCCGAGACCAGTTACTGGGGCACTCCGGGCGACATGGCTTCGAAGTACACCGATGAGAGCGATGACAACACCAAGCTCATTAACAACTACTGGGATAAGTACTACTCCGACAAAGATAAGTCCGTCACCCCATACTCCAACGCGCTGAAGAAGCCGCAGGAGGGTATGCATGTCAGCAACGCCCAGCAGCAGCAGACGATTACCGCACTCGCTGAGGCGCTCAAGGACAATGATGACACCATCATCGCAGCCACCGATGCCACGAACTCCGCCGACTTCGTCAAGTCGTACAACCAGTACCCGCAGGCGATCAAGGACCTTATCGGCCAGTACAACGTTCACGCCTACTCCGACAGCAACCAGATGCAGTCGCGCGATATCGCTCAGGCAGACGGCAAGAAGCTGTCGATGAGCGAGGTGGACGGCTCCTGGCAGTCTGGCTCCTACAACCCGTACGGTTTCGACAACGCGCTGGGCATGATGAGCAAGATCAGCTCCAACGTCACCCGCCTGCAGTCCAAGGACTTCACCTTCTGGCAGGTGGTCGAGGACCTCTACAACATGCAGATGGGCTCGAATGTGAATCCGGCCGGTGAGAACACCAACTGGGGCACCGTGCTCATCGACTTCGACTGCACCGTGGCTGGCATGGACGGCAAGCTCTACTCCGAGCGCCGCGTGAACAACAACGGCGGTACCACCGATGGACTTGAACCGTGCACGGTTATTGCAAACGCCAAGTACAACGGCGTCAAGGCCATCACCCACTTCATCCACGCGGGCGACAAGGTCATCGCCAACAACGATGAGGACAACAACATGACTGCCACCTCCGACGATGGCAAGACACAGACCGTCATCCACCGCAACTCCGGCACCTCTGACCAGACCTTCGTCATCGACCTGTCGAAGTACGGCGAGATTGCCGACAACGCTTACGGTGAGCTCTACCTGACCACCGAAACCTCTGCCGAAGACAAGAACGCGGGTGTCGATTCCGCCACTCCGGAAGTCTTCGCCAAGACCAGCAACGTCAAGCAAGCTGAAGGCTCTGTGATGATTGACAAGGCTGCCAAGACCGCTACGGTCACTGTGCCCGCCCGTTCTATCGCCTCCATCCAGCTCACTGGCGTGACCGGCTACGCTAAGGATGCTGCCGTCGAGACCGGCGACACTTACCAGCTCGTTGGTAAGCAGTCCGGCAAGGCCGTGGCTGATACCACTTCTGGTGATTCCGCGCTGTCCCTGGCCAACGTCGCTTCCGATGCCGAGAACGCCAAGAAGCAGACTTGGACCTTTACCCAGATCGAGCAGCCCGCCGACTCCGAGCGCCCTGATCTCAAGGCTTATGTGATTACTAACGCCGAAGGCAAGGTGCTGGTGTCCAAGGATGGCACGAACGCGCTTTCCAACGAAACGGTTGAGGCCGCTAAGTCCGACCCGGCTGCCAAGTGGATTCTCAACACTTCCGATGGTTCGACCTACCAGCTGCTCAATGCCGCGACTAAGACGAACCTCGATGTGGATAACTCTGGTACCACAGTCGGCACGAAGGTTGGCTTGTGGCAGTCACCGAGCGGCACTTCGCCGTCCGCCAACCAGACATGGACTCTACGCAATGTAACGCCGACCAGCCAGAAGACCGTGAACGTGCAGACCGCCGTTAACGAGAAGGCCGCGCTGCCGACCGAAGTCACGCTCTACTACACCTGGGGCGAAGGCAAGGCCACGGTTGCCAACTGGGATACTTCCAAGGTCGATGTGGCCAAGGAAGGCACCTACGAAGCCACCGCTACCGCCACCGATGTGTACGGCAACGAGTTCAATGTCGCCGCTACGGTCTACGTTGGCGCGCTCACCGTTTCCGATCCGGTATCGGCTACAGTGCTGGCCGGCACCAGTGCGAGCGAGGCGAAGGCCGCGCTTGAGGCTGCGCCGGTGTATCTGCACGTCAAGGCATCGCCTGCATTCGAGGGCGATGCGGCTAAGGTTACGTGGAACTTCGATGGGCTTGATACCAAGCTCGCCGATGCCAAGGCTGGCGACAACATTGCCGTGACCGGTACTTACCAGCTGGACGACGCGACCACGATTGCGCTGAAGGGCGCGATCTATGTCACCGCCGCCACGCCTGAGAATGTGGCCGACACTGCTTCCAGCCTGACCGTGACCAACCAGCAGACGGAATACAGCAAGGGCGATCAGTGGAAGAAGCTCACCGATGGTGACACGTCAGCTGAAGCCTGGGTGACGTGGAACTCTGCTGGTGACTATTCCGCCAGCCCGACCGCCACGATTGACTTCGGCTCTGAGTGTGAGCTTAGCAGAGTGACCATCACGTATGGTGACAAGGCTCCGGCTTCCGCCAAGGCCGAGTACACCACTGATGGCGAGACGTGGATGCAATTCGGTAGCGATGTTAAGCCTGCCGCAGGCCAGACGGTGACGTTCAAGGCCGATAAGGGCACAGTGAATGCCACGAAGGTGCGCATTGTGAACACCGTGAACAACGACTACATGAACGCCACCGAAATTCAGGCATTCGTGACGCCGGTTCAGGGTGCTGCGAAGAACATCGCCGCGGCCTCTGGCACGAACTTCTCGGTGAACTTCCAGGAGGGTGCCTCCGCTTCCAAGGCCATCGATGGTGACACTACGTCAAAGGGTTGGTCCACTTGGGCTTCCACCGCCTCGACGGTGGACCCGGTCGCCACGTTCACCTTCGACGAAGCTCAGACCATCACCGAAGTGAAGACCTTCTTCTACTACGATGGTCGTGCGTCTTGGCCGAAGAGCCAGACGCTGGAATACCAGGATGAGGCTGGCGAATGGCATGAAGTCGGTACCAAGGATGGCTGGAAGACACAGGCCGGCGATGCCGGCTCTGGCTCCGACGGCATCACCGCCGCCGACACCCCGACCGTTGACTTCGTGCTCGACACCCCGGTAAAGGCCAAGGCCATCCGCCTGACCAACACGTTGCAGGACACCAAGGTGTACATCAACGTGGCCGAAATTCAGGTGTTCGCACAAGACAACGAGGTGATTACCCCGCAGCCGGCATCCGATGCCACGCTGGGCGACCTGCGTCTTGACGGCGAGACCATCAAGGGCTTCGCTGCTGATAAGACCGACTACACAGTTGATCTTCCGTTCGGTGCTGAGGCAAACCCGGTGCTGCAGGCCTTCGCCGCCGACAATGCCGCCACCGTCAAGGTGACTGGCGACGCGGTTGAGAATGGCAAGCTTGGCGGCAAGGCCACCATTACGGTGACCTCAGCCGACGAGTCTGAGACGAAGACCTACACGGTGACCTTCAAAGCCTTCACTTTGGCTTCGCTCAAGGTGACCGGACCCACGAAGACCGAGTACGCCATCGGCGACAAGCTCGATACCGCCGGTCTGAAGGTTACTGCCGTCTATCAGAGTGGCGACAAGACCAAGGAAGTGCCGGTCGCTCTTGACGACCCGCAGCTTGCGATTGGCTCGTTCGACTCCACCACCGCAGGCAAGAAGGCGATTACCGTCTCCTACCGTGGTGTGACCGCGACCTTCAACGTCACGGTCAAGGCCAACGCAGTCGCCCCTGGCCCTGAAGAACAGAAGCCCGGCAGCACCAACAAGCCCGGTGCCACCGGCAACGGCAACAAGAACACGGTGGCCAACACCGGTTCCAATGTTGCCGCCATCGCTGGCGCTGTCGCTCTGCTGGCCGCTGCCGCGGGTACATTGTTCATGCTGCGCAAGCGTGCATAGCACCCTCGCACAGTAATGGGGGAAGGAACAAGCCGGCAATATTGACTATTGCCGGCCGGTTCCTCCGCTCTTTGAGCATAATTGGTCCGACAAGTTGAATACTGAGTTTTCAGTATCGGTATATTGATTTGTCGGCCCTTTTCTGACTTCGCGGATAGCGACATAACTGTTTGTTCAAAAAACCGTTATCATCAATCAAGGAACCAAATCAATGAAGATAAACAATAAGGGCAAGGGCGCTCTTATCGCGGCAATTACCGCCGCGGCAACGCTATTGTCATGCGGGCTGGCCGCTGCAAGTGCCAGTGCGGCAGGTGTGGATTACCTGCCTACCATCGGCCAAGTGCCGACATACACCAAGTTCCAGCCCACAGCCGATCCGGGCAAGAACGCTAGCGATTACTTCCAGCCATATTGGTATGCCAAGAACGCCAATGATAATGGCGGCACACACATCCAAGCGCACGGTGGCCAAGTGGTCAAGGTTGGCGACGCCTACTACTGGTATGGCGAAGACCGTTCTAACGGTTACGACAACAGCCCCGGTGTTCATGCTTATATGTCGACAGATCTATACAACTGGACCGATCTTGGTGTGGCGCTGCGTGCGGTGACCAGCAAATCTCAGTTGACGGATAAGAGCAATGCCGATTACGCCTACTTCGACAAGGCCTACAACCTGACCAAGTCCGACGGCAGTGTGGACGCTGCCAAGGCCGACGCAATCTTCCCGTACCTCAACACCAACCCCGATCAGGATGGTGATGGCGCGGTTGATTCCGTACAGGGCATTTTCGAGCGTCCGAAGATCATCTACAACAAGAAGAACAAGCAATACGTGCTGTGGTGGCATTCCGATGGAAGCACCACGCCGGGCGGTTCCAACTATGCACGTGCACTTGCGGGCGTGGCTGTTTCCGACAATCCGGCGGGCCCGTTCACTATGGTGGGTGCCTATCGTTTGCCTAACCAGAACAATTGGAAAGAAGCCGCAGGTAACCCCAGCTGGGGTGAGAACGGTGACAGCCGCGATATGACTGTGTTCGTGGATCCGAAGGACGACAGTGCCTATGTGCTGTATTCTTCCGAAGCCAATGCCACGCTGTACATCGCCAAGCTCAACGATGATTACACCAATGTAGTCAAGACCACGAATGTGGACCAGTCCGAGGGACAAAAGCAGTACTCTGCTGACGGGCAGTACCCATACATTCTTGCAGACGCTACTACGGATGCCCCGGTGCGTGGCGAAGATTTCCAAATCGTCAAACAAAATGGTTCGCTGGAAGCTCCTGCCGTATTCCAATATGACGGGCGTTACAACATCATCGCATCTGGTGCAACCGGCTGGGACCCGAACAAGCAGACCTACTACACCGCCGACTCCATGCTGGGAAGCTGGACCCGTGGCGTGGAAAAGGACGATGCCAACGAGAACACGTGGTACAACAACATGCCGGAAGGCGCGGATGGTCTGTTGTCTGTGGGCGATACCCGCGGCACCACATTCGGTTCGCAGTCGGCTAGTGTGCTCGCAGTAGACCAGGAGAAAGGTCACTTCATCTACCTTGGTGACCGTTGGGATTCCGGTAAAGCCGATTCCACCTATGTTTGGCTGCCGCTGACCATCGGTGAGAACGGCACCATCGAAATGCATAATCCTGCTCAAGAAGGCGAGCCCGACGGCTGGGATCTGAACTATTGGGACAACCATGGTAGCGCCAAGGGCAAGCTGGTCAACTGGACTGTGGAAACCGGCGATGATCTCCCGAAGACCGTGAACACGGGCGGAACCGTTACTCTGCCGGACACCGTCAACGTCAAGGAAGGCGACGATACCATTGCTACCAAGGTGACATGGAATGTGGAAGGTGGTACGGCAGTCAGCAAGTCGACCAAGGCTGCCGGCAGCACCTACGCATTCAATGTGCCGGGAACCTACACCATTACGGGCACTCTTGCCGAGAGCAGTAACTTCAATCCGGGCCGTACATTCCGTAGAACCATCGATGTTTCCTGCTCCAACCCGATTTCCGGAAGTTGGAAGGAAGCCCATTGGAAGGGCGGCAGCGCGTGCCAGGTCGCCGCATCCGGCGGTACCTATGACTTCACCGTTACGGACAACGCCAATCGTGGTGTCTGGACGGATCGCAACGAGGGCAGCGCGGTGTACCAGCCTGATGCTCTGGACGTGAACGAAACGCTGGAAACCACGGTCAAGCCGCTCGACTTGGGCGGTAATGGCGATCCGCGTGCCGGCCTGGTGGTTCGTAACGGTCTTGCTGACGCTAACGGCGGCAAGGGATATGCCACGTTACTTGCCAGCCCAAGCGGCATTTACATGCAGTACGATTCCAATGCCGATGGCTACATCGATAAGGAAACATCGCATGTTGGTACCGGCTTCGGCGACCAAGTGCAGCTCAAGCTGGAGCGCACCTCAACCGATACTCTGAAAGGCTACTGGCGTGCTTCCGCGAACGATGAATGGCAGGATGTCGCTACGGTAACGCTGACCGGTGCGGACGCAACCGGGCTCGATGCCGGTGTCTTCGCCACGTCGAACAGCAATGCCGGCGCATTCACCGTGGCCTTCAACGGCACTGCGTTCGGTTCGCAGACTGCTGCTGTGGAGTCCATCGCGGCTAAGGACCCTGAAGCCACTATCGCCAAGGGGCAGATGCTCGCGCTTCGGGACGTGACGGTTACCGCCACGCTCACCAATGGCAAAACGCGTGTGCTGGAGCCAAGCGAATACACGCTGGAAGGCTTCGACACCACCAAATTGGGCGAGCAAACCGTGACGGTGCGTCTTGTCGCTGATTCTTCAGTAACCGCCACGTTCACCGTGACTGTGGAAAGCAACCTTGCCCGGTTGTTCTGCTCGTCCGCTGCGGCCTCGAAGTATGAGCCGGCCAGCAGCTGGGCCTCCGCTTCTACGGCCGACCTGACTTGCGACAACAATCTGAGCACCAACTGGTCGAACTGGGGCACCGGCGACACCTCGCCGTGGCTCAGCTACACCTTCGATAAGGCATATCAGCTGGGCAAGCTCAGCGTTGCGGTGGATAAGGCCAAGGGCGAGGCCGCTCCGAAGAGCTTCACTGTATCGTACCTAGCTGAAGACAACGCCACGTGGACTGATGCCACGCTGCCGGCAGTCACTGTGAATGGTGCTGCTGGAGCCGTGACGGAAGCCGATGTGAGCGCTCTGCCCGCCACCAAGGGCATTCGCCTCAACTTCACCTACGCCGATGGCAATGACTATGCCAAGATCGCTGAAGTACGCATCGCCGAAGGTGAAGCAACGCCAAAGCCGCAGCCGTCTAATAACGCCAATCTTGCTGATCTGACTGTGGATGGCAAGACGGTTGACGGATTCTCCGCGGATATCACCGAATATGCCGGTGCGCTGGCCGGAGACGCTGCTTCTTACCCGACGGTGGAGGCGACTGCTGCTGACGCGAAGGCTACGGTGCAGGTGGAGCAGGCTTCGACCGAGAACAGCGGCGTGGCCACGGTGACTGTAACTGCTGAGGATGGCACGGCGGAAACCTACACAGTGACATTCGGCGAACTGCCTCAGTTGGCCGAGCTTGCTGTGGGAGTGACCAAGGATTCCTATCAGGTAGGCGATAAGTTCAACGCTGCCGATGTGAAGGTATCCGCCATTTACAAAGTCGGCGATACCGAAACGCTGCGCAAGCTGATTGATCCAACTGATGGTGATCTGAAGTTCACTGGCTTTGATTCTGCCACCGCAGGCACGAAGACCATCACCGTCTCTTATCGTGGCGTGAACGCGACGTTCGAAGTCACGGTCACGGCCACGGAGGTCACTCCCGGCCCTGGAGAGCAGAAGCCCGGCGATACCAACAATCCTGGCAACACTGCTAAGCCCGGTAACACTGCCACGAATAAGCCGGCTGCTAATGGCGCTGCGCCCCTTTCGAATACGGGTGTTGCCGTGGCTGCCATTGCGGTCGTGGTTGTGGTGCTGACAGCTGCGGCTGGTGCCTTGCTCGTCATCCGCAAACGCCGCGCATAACCATGGCAACTGCTGAGTAGCGTGGATTGCGTTGCTATTGAGCAATCTGCGATTCACGCCACTCAGCGAGTGCGCCCGAGCTTGCGCAATGCAGGCGCAATACAGTGCAAACAGTACAAAGCAACAATAATGGCCGGTCTGAGCCAGCTGCTCCATGCGAGGGCAGCTGGCTCAGACCGGCCATTGTGTCTGCAAGTACATGCAATTAGAGCATGAACATGTGGAAGCCGTTGAGCGTTACTGGTTGTTTTGCTTTGTTGTTGCGCTCAGCAGTGCGACGGACGTCCGCCCGCAGTGTAGTGCAGCGCCCCGTGAACCAGCGCTGATGTGAAATGCATGTTGCACATGCCCGCTTCTTCTGCTTCGTGCGTGCAGCCGGCGATGCTGCATAGGTTCATACCCCGAATCATGGTCATACCCCCTCTTTGGGATGGCATCCGTGCCACCATCTGCCTTCAGAGCATAGCGGACAATTGTTGCATTGCCTAGGCGGTACAACGCTTTCTGTGGCCTGTATCACATCCTTGCCGGCGTTCTGCGGCGTGGTTGGGCGTGTACATGTGCACTTGTGCGGTTTTGTTGTGTGTGATTTGGGTATACGGATAGAGTTTCTTCTCTGCAGTGGCAAGGGCCTCTCGGCCGGCGAGCCGGCTGATTTCTCCCATGCGTTGCTCAATGATTTCCGTTTTGCGAGTCTGAACGGCAAAATAGCTCTGGAGAAGTGCCACTTCTTCTTTCTTTGGATCACCGTTTTGAGCAATGAGATAGCAGGCGTATCGGGTGAGCTTGACGTCCGCGATGGAGCTGGTGGCACCGCTGCCGAGAGTCACGTCTCGCGTAGTGTCACGGAAATGGGATTCAACGGATACGCCGGAATTGTCGCAAGCTTGCTTGGCTCGTGTAATAGCTTTGCTGAAGTTTTCCCATCTGTCGTACCCCATATAGGTCATTAGCTCGCGTGCATACCAATACTCAACTTTGGAGTCCTCGGTGGTGTGTGCGATAGTGCTGAGTTCGCTGGTTTTGCGTGTGATTTCGTCGCGGTTCATGGGTGTGTCCTTATGTTTTTCATGACCATTTTCGTGACTCCACGAAAATGGTCAAAGCCAATAATTGCAATGGTTTTGAGGTATGGGCGCGCTCCGCCCAACTGGTCTGTCTTCGTCCGCCTTTTCGACCAGATACCTCATGGAGCACAATGCCAACGTCGCTACCGTTGGCCCAGCAAATATTCTTAGACGACGCCCCGAAGTGAATATCTATGCGGCTTTCAGAATATCAAAGAGCGTGGAGTGTGTGCATTATGCGTTCCAAAAATAGTTTCTAGTAATGAATTGTTTACGGTGTGAGATATTCTTGGGGTGTTTGCGGCGCTCTGCCGTGTGGCGAATGGGAATGGATGGTGCTCTTATGGGATTTGAGCAGGAAGCAGTTAGTGAACTGTATGCCAGCGTGTGGGGCGATCGTTCGACAATGCAGAGGGAATTCACTCGTGGAGCCCATGGTGAGCAGTTCGTGCTCCGGGAGCTGTCCATGAAGGGGACGCAAACGCCATCGCAATTGGCATCGGCGCTGCAAGCAAGCTCCGGACGTATCTCCACCGTGCTGTCGTCTCTGGAGAAGAAGGGCTGGGTCACGCGTGACATTGACCCCAAAGATCGGCGCATCATTCGCGTGAATCTTACTGATTCCGGGCGCGAGCAGTCTCATCGGATGATAGAGGAAATGCGTTCCGCGATTTGCTGGATTTTCTCGCAAATGGGGGAGCGGCGCACGCGCGAATTCGTTGACCTGGTGTCTGAGTTCACCACATATATGTCGATTTGCCATCCGGGACAGCCTCGGCCGACTGCTGAACAGGTGCGTGAGGCATTCGTGGAGCGGGGCAAGCGCGTGGCTGAACACATGGCAGCTAAGCGCGCGGAGAACTAATCGGCAAGGCTAATTGAGGACGCTCACAGCGAACATACAGAAGTGCGTATAATATCTCACAGTGTAAGTAATCAAACAATGGAAACTATTAAGACATCGTGAACCGATAATCACCGATAACCCAGCCAACTTAAGAACCAATCGCCAATAACCAATAACCAACCCAACCAACACAAGGGGAAACCAATGTTTCGCATCATGAAATACCTCTCCAAAGCGGAGATCGGTCAGATGCTCATCGCCCTGGTGACCATCGTCGGGCAGGTCTACTTCGACCTGAAACTGCCCGACTATATGTCAGACATCACCACGCTGGTCGAGACGCCGGGCAGCGACATGAAGGACATCTGGATCGCGGGCGGCAAGATGCTGCTCATCTCGCTCGGATCCGTGGCGTGTGCCATCATCACCGGCTACATCGCTGCGCGCGTGGCCGCCTCGTTCACCCAGCGTCTGCGCTCGCTCGAATTCCGCAAGGTCGAGTCCTTCGGCCCGGCCGAGATGAGCAAGTTCTCCACCGCCAGCCTCATCACCCGTTCCACCAACGACGTCACGCAGGTGCAGATGTTCATCACCATGGGCCTGCAGCTCATCGTCAAGTCGCCGATCATGGCCGTATGGGCCGTGTGCAAGATCGCCGGCGAAGGCTTCGAATGGACGCTCGCCACCGGCATCGCCGTGGCGGTCCTGCTGGTGTCCATCACCGTCATGATGGCCATGGTCATGCCGAAGTTCAAGGTCATGCAGACCCTGACCGACAACATCAACCTCGTGGCCCGCGAGAACCTCACCGGCCTGCGCGTGGTGCGCGCCTACAATGCCGAGGACTACCAGGAAGCCAAATTCACCAAGGCCAACAAGGACCTCACCGAGACCCAGCTGTTCACCAACCGCGTCATGGCGTTCATGATGCCGTTGATGAACACCGTCCTGAACGGCCTGATGCTCGCCGTCTACTGGATCGGCGCTTACCTCATCGACGCCGCCGGGCTCAAGGACAAGCTCACCGTGTTCTCCAACATGGTCGTGTTCTCCAACTACTCCGTGCAGGTCATCATGAGCTTCCTGCTCATGAGCATGGTGTTCGTGCTCTGGCCGCGCGCCGACGTGTCCGCGCAGCGCATCATGGAGGTACTCGACACCGAGCCGATCGTCGAGAACGGCACCAAAACCGCCGCCGACGTGGCCAAAACCGGCCAGAGGGGCACCGTGGAATTCCGCAACGTCAGCTTCACCTACCCGGATTCGCGCGAGGCGATGCTGGAAGGCATCAACTTCACCGCCGAGCAGGGCCAGACGGTGGCGTTCATCGGCTCCACCGGCTCCGGCAAGTCGTCTCTTATCAATCTCGTGCCGCGCTTCTATGACACCAGCCAAGGCCAGGTGTTGGTCGACGGCGTGGACGTGCGCGACTACGACCTGAAGGCCCTGCGCGACAAGATCGGCTACGTGCCGCAGCAGTCCGTGCTGTTCAAGGGCACCGTGGCCTCCAACGTGAGCTACGGCGATCAGCCGGGCGACCCGGCGGAGGTCGAGATGGCCGATACCTCCACCCCGGCCGGGCGCAAGCGCGAGGCCGCGTTGATCGCCGCTGGCGAGGCCGCGGAAGGTGCCGATATACCGGCCGAGCAGC
>ERZ772885.603-NODE-603-length-25332-cov-7.484749_pt1:0-20000 | contig 25332 bp, 15 predicted proteins | sample MGYA00580580_ERZ772885 | MGnify/ENA primary metagenome ERZ772885 (study PRJEB29015, sample SAMEA2737673) | human gut metagenome | biome: human gut; feature: human-associated habitat; material: faeces | place: China | collected 2012 ...
AAATGCACCCGTTCCGCCTGCACAGCTTCCATTCATACGCATATCAGATGTCATAAGCCTGCCTGTATTATCATCAAAATAAAAGAAGATTACCTTAGCATCCTGTCCACCAAGTTCAATCGCTGTTCGTATATCCGGATACAGTCTTTGTACTGCCGCCGCATTAGCAACAACTTCCTGAATATAATGTATTCCCAATGCCCTGCTCACCGGCTTTCCACCTGAACCGCATACTGCTGCCTTAAAGTTTTTCCCACTAAGGAGCTCCTTTACCTCACTAAGAAGAGTTCTTGCTGTGTCAATCTGCCTTGCGTTATGTCTTACATATTTGGAATACACAACATCATTGGTATTAATATCTGTTATTACAAGCTTAACTGTTGTTGAACCTACATCTATTCCTACCCTTATATCACTATTATCTGATAATCTGTTCTTTACAAGTTCTTCCATCTTCATTGCCTTACCTTTATATATACTTATATATTTATATTTGCGCTTTTTTTTGCGCGATCCCCTCTTCCAGGAGGCCGCTGAAAAGCCGCAAAACCGTTTCCTCTGGTCCGGCCGGAGCAGATCCCCCCGGTTGCACAGAAATAGTAAAGTTCTACTTTAAGTATCAGATAACCGGAAAAGCGGCTCCTGTCCTTCACGCCGTGCGTCCCGCTCTGCAGGCGGTTCCCTGATTTGCCCAGACCGGCAGGTATCTGCCGGACGCTTCTGTTTTCCCGGGCCGGCCGTGACGTTCCGGCTGTCCGTGCAGTGCGGGATTCTCGCCCTTTGGAACGCGTGATGCCGGGCGCATAAAAAAAGGCCGGGCAGGATAAAAAATCCCGACCGGCCTTTTCGTTTGTACTTATAGGGAAAAGCTACTGGGCCATATCTTCCGTAAGCACCATGTGCCTGGCGGCCTTGGTTTCGTCGAGGCGCGTCACGGGCAGTCCGTGCGGGGCGGAAAGCAGGGTTTCGGGATCCTTCCTGCCTTCGGCCACGATCTCATGGACGGCATCGGAGAAGGCGTCAAGCGTCTGCTTGCTTTCCGTTTCCGTGGGTTCGGGCATGAGGCATTCATGCACGAGAAGCGGGAAGTAGATGGTCGGGGCGTGATAGCCGCGCTCGAGCAGTCCTTTGGCGATGTCGAGAGCGCGCATTCCTTCGGGTGCGGAGGCCACGAATTCATGCATGCAGATACGGTTGAACGTCACCTGCAGAACGTCCTCGAGCTTCTTCCTCAGGTAGTTGGCATTGAGGACGGAGTAGTCCGCAACGCGTCTGATACCAGCGTTGCCGAGCCTGACCATGTAGGCAAGGGCCCTGATGATAATGCCAAAACTGCCGTAGAAAGGACCGATGTGGCCGATGCTCAGACTGCTTTCGGGCATAAGGCCAAAGGTGCCGTCCGCGCGCTTCTCGACCCTCGGAGAGGGCAGGAAGGGCAGAAGGCGTTCGCTGCAGCCCACGGGGCCGCTGCCGGGGCCGCCGCCGCCGTGAGGCGTAGCGAAGGTCTTATGCAGGTTCAGATGCACGCAGTCGAAGCCCACGTCGCCCACACGCATTCTGCCCATAATGGCGTTCATGTTGGCGCCATCGTAATAAAGCAGCGCGTCCACGGAGTGAAGGATGCGCACGATGTCCTTCAGGTTCCTTTCCATGAGGCCGAGGGTATTGGGGCAGGTCATCATCATGCCGGCGATGTCCTCTCCGTACTTGTCGACGGCCGCCTGCACGGCGGAGGGATCGACGATGCCGTCCGCAGACTCCAGAGAGACAACCTCAAAGCCGGCCATATGGGCCGAAGCGGGGTTCGTGCCGTGAGCGGAGTCAGGAATGAGCATGATGTGACGGCTGCGGCCCTTGGACCTGTGGCAAGCGGCGATGAGGGACACGCCGGTGAATTCACCGTTGGCGCCAGCCATGGGCTGAAGCGTGAAACCCTTCATGCCCGTGATCTCGCACAGCCATTTCTCGGTCTCATAGAGAACCTCAAGGGCACCCTGGCAGGAAGCGGCACCGGCTTCGCCGAGCTGGGCCAGCATGGGATGCACGCGGGTGAATCCCGGAAGGGCGCAGACAGTCTCGGTGAACTTGGGGTTATACTTCATGGTGCAGGAGCCGAGCGGATAGAAATTGGCGTCAACGCTGTAGTTCAGTTCCGCGAGGCGGGTAAAATGACGCACGACGTCGAGCTCACCGCATTCAGGCATCCTGGGAGCGGATCCGCGCAGCAGGCCGGCCGGGAGCATGTCACAGGCTTTGGGCTGGGAAGGATCCTCATCGAGGACTATGCCGCGGGTGACGCGCCCGGGGACGGATTCGTCAAAGATTGTTTTCACAGCAAACCTCCGAGGCTCTCCGCCAGGCTGTCGATCTGTTCTCTGGAATTCTTTTCCGTGCAGCAGAGAAGCAGGACATCATCCATGCCCTTGTAGCCGCGGCCCACGGGATAACCGGGAACCACGGAATGCCGGGAGATCATGGACTCAACGACCTCTTCCGCGGGTTTCGGCAGCCTAATGGCCACCTCATTGCCGTAGGGCTGGTCATTGAGGAGGCTGACGCCGGGAAGCGCGGTCAGCTTCTGTACGGCGTAACGGGCCAGAGCCATGCCGCGTTCGGCCACCTGGATGAGCCCCTGCGGGCCGACCAGGGAGAGATAGATCAGGGCGCGCAGCGCGCAGAGGTTCTGGTTGGAGCAGATGTTGGACGTGGCCTTCTCCCTGCGGATGTGCTGCTCGCGGGCCTGCAGGGTCAGGACGTAGCCGGTGCGGCCCTGGGTATCCGTGGTACGGCCCACAAGACGGCCGGGAAGCTGGCGCACAACCTTCTTGGTGCAGGCCATGAGGCCAAGGTAGGGGCCGCCGAAGGAAAGCGGCATGCCGAGGCTCTGTCCCTCACCCACGGCCACATCCGCGCCCATCTCGCCGGGGGTCTTCACCACGGCCTGCATGATGGGGTAGACGGAAATGACCGACATGGCCTTGTGGCTCTTCGCGTGAGCGAAGAGTTCGCTGAAATCGCTGACAACGCCGAAGAAGTTCGGGTTCTGCACCACCACGCAGGCGGCGTCGTCACCCACGGCCGCCTTCAGGGCTTCCATGTCGCTTGTGCCGTTCTTCTGGGGCACGGTGACGATCTCAATGGGCAGGTTGGTGCTGTACGTGGCCAGCATGGCACGCCACAGCGGGTTCACACAGCCGTCGATAACCACCTTCTCGCGGTGGGTGAGGCGGCAGCTCATGGCCGCGGCTTCAAAAATGGCTGACCCGCCGTCATAGACGGAGGCGTTGGCGATGTCCATGTCCAGAAGCCTGGATATGGCCGTCTCATACTCAAAGATAGCCTGCAGCGTGCCCTGCGAGCATTCAGCCTGATAGGGCGTGTACGCGGTGTAGAACGCGCTCTGCCCGGAAAGGGCATCCACGGCTTTGGGAATATTGTGATTGTAATAGCCGGCGCCGAGGAAGGAGGTCAGGACCGTCCTGTTTTTGGCGGCGAGGGCCTCAAAGTAGGCGCAGGTATCGTCCTCGCTTCTGCCCGCGGGCAGATCGAAGCTTTTGGGCCGCATGTCAGGGGCGATATCAGCAAAAAGATCATCGAGGCTGTTCACGCCGATGACTTTGAGCATTTCCCCCAGCTCGGCTTCGGTGTGGGGAATATAGGGCATGTGTCGCTCCTATTCGGCTTCAGTCGCGCAGAACGCGGCGTAGGCATCAGCGTCCAGAAGGCCCTCGACAGGGGCAGAAAGCTTCACCTTGAAGAGCCAGCCGGCTCCATAGGGATCGCCGTTGACGGTTTCAGGAGCGTCCTCGAGCTCACCGTTGACCTCGGTCACGGTACCGCTCACGGGAGAGAAGATGTCACTGGCGGCCTTGACGGATTCGATGGAGCCGCATTCCTTGCCGGCTTCGACACTGTCCTCGACCTGGGGGCACTCGGCGTAGGTGATGTCGCCGAGGGCTTTCTGGGCATGGTCGGTGATGCCTACCGTGGCGATATCGCCTTCAACACGGACCCATTCATGGCTCTTGGCATACTGGAGATCTTTGGGATCAGACATGGCAGATTCCTCCGCGGCCGGTCTCGGGCCGGCCGGAAATAATGTTACGAAAAATATGTGCGGACGCGGAGAACAGCCTCCTTCCGCGAAAAAGGGCGCCGTGCTTACTGAAGCTTCCTGCGGGCCGTGCCGTCCTTGTAGAAGGGGATCTCGGTCCTGTGCGCTTTGAGGCTGGCGCGTCCGGTCTGGATCAGAAAATCGTTCTCATTGGCCTTGTCGGCCTGCACCCAGGCGAAGGCGATAGCCTTGCCGAGGGACGGTGCAAAGGTGCCCGAGGTAACGCGGCCCACTTCGGTACCGTTCGTCAGGGTCAGCTTGTCGCCGTGGCGGGCGGAGCGGCGGCCTTCGAGCTCCAGGGGAATGAGGTATTCCCTCACCGTATCAAGTCCCTTGCGGCCCACGAAATCGGCAGTGCTCTTCATCATACGGCCCATGCCGGACTCGACAGGGGTGTGTTCCTCATCGAGTTCGTCGCCGTAGAGCGGCAGGCCGGCTTCCATGCGCAGCGTGTCACGGGCGCCGAGGCCGGCGGGCTTCACGCGCGGATCGCCGAGCAGGGCTTCCCAGAGATCAATGGTGTATTTGGCGTCAATGTAGAGCTCGTAGCCGAGCTCGCCGGTATAGCCCGTACGGCTGACCAGCAGCTTCTTGCCATTCCATTCCGTCTCGCGGAAGGCGAAGTACCCGAGATCGCGCAGGTTCTGACCGAGCAGCTTTTCGAGAATGTCCACGGAAAGCGGGCCCTGAAGGTCAATCTTGGCGATTTCATCGGATTTGTTCACGATGGTGACGCCGGAGGGCAGACGTTCTGCTATGGTCTTGAAATCACGATCAATGCAGGCGGCGTTGACAACGATAAAGAAGGTGTCGCCCATATTATAAATGATGCAGTCGTCAAGGACGCCGCCCTTCTCGTTAAGGATGAAGCCGTAGCGGCAGCGGCCTTCCTTGAGTGTCTCGAGGCTGTGGCTCACGGCCTTCATGAGGGCCTCTTTGGCGCCTGCTCCGGAAACGAAGAACTCGCCCATGTGACAGATATCAAAAATAGACGCCATGGAGCGTGTATGTTTGTGTTCGGTCAGAATGCCCTCATACTGGATGGGCATATACCAGCCCGCAAAGGGAGCCATTTTCGCGCCGTGGCTTTCATGCCATGCGCAGAGAGGCGTTTTAAACATGTCCGCCATGTTTTCTCCTTCTTCGGCCTCCCCGCATGCTCCGGAGACGGCCGTTTTGGCGCGCCTGGGGGGCCGCGCCCGTATTAACCTGTTCGGGCCGGTTCAGCGCACGGCCCCTGTGGCCCGCACCGTACCACAGGCGTTTGCGCTGGACAAGAAAAGGCTTACGGCGCCTTTTTCTGCGAAACGCAGAAACGCCCCCCGGCACACGGACCGGAGGGCGTTTCGGGCTGGAAGGAACGGGCCTGACGTTCCCCTGAAAAGGTTAGTGGCAGCGGATGCCGGTAAGAAGATGTCCCATCTTCTCCTTCTTGGCCTGGAGGTAATGCTCGTTTTCCTTGCAGGCTTCGATTTCAATGGGCACGCGCTCGACGATTTCGAGACCATAGCCGGCGAGGCCGATGATCTTCTTCGGGTTATTCGTCAGAAGACGCAGTTTGTGGATGCCGAGATCCACGAGGATCTGGGCGCCTGTACCATAGTCCCTGAGATCCGGCGGGAAGCCGAGCATCTTGTTGGCCTCCACGGTATCATAGCCCTGATCCTGCAGGGCGTAGGCGCGGATTTTGTTGGCGAGGCCGATGCCGCGCCCTTCCTGACGCATGTACACGAGGCAGCCGCGTCCTTCCTTCTCGATCTGGCGCAGGGCCGCGCCAAGCTGGCCGCGGCAGTCGCAGCGCAGGGAGCCCAGGGCATCGCCGGTGAGGCACTGGCTGTGCACGCGGGTAAGTACGGGTTCGGGTCCGGTGATGTCGCCTTTGACCAGGGCGAGGTGGGTATGGGGGTCCGTGTTGCTCTCGTAGGCGTACACGGTGAAGTCGCCGAACAGGGTGGGCAGATGGGCATGGGCCACGCAGCGCACGGAAACCTGGCCGTGTTCGAGGCGGTAGCGGATGATGTCGCGCACGGAGGCGATCTTGATGCCGTACTTTTCGGCGAAGACTTCGAGGTCGGGCATGCGGGCCATGGTGCCGTCTTCCTTCATAACCTCGCAGATAACGGCCGCGGGCCTGAGTCCGGCGAGCTTCGCGAGATCCACGCTGCCCTCAGTCTGTCCAGTGCGTTCGAGAACGCCGCCGGGACGGGCGCGCAGGGGGAAGACGTGTCCGGGCATGACAAGGTCTTCGGCACGGCAGTCCTCACGGACCGCGGTACGGATCGTTGTGGCTCTGTCAGCAGCGGAAATGCCGGTGGTCACGCCTTCACGCGCCTCAATGGAGACAGTGAAGTTCGTGCCAAACTGCGAGGTGTTGTGGCTGGCCATCATGGGCAGCTTCAGTTTGTCGCAGATATCGGGCGCAAGGGAAAGGCAGATGAGGCCGCAGCCGTGGTGGGCCATAAAGTTGATGATCTCGGGGGTTACGAATTCGGCGGCTATGGTGAGGTCGCCTTCGTTCTCCCTGTCCTCATCGTCCACGAGAATGATCATTCTGCCTTTTTTGATTTCGGAAATCGCTTCGATTGTTGAGCACAGAGCCATAAAACAAAACCTCTTTTATTGACACACCTTCCCTGAGGGACGGCGCAGAATGGCTGGGGAAAAAACACACGCCAAAAGACCACCGCAGGACAGCCTGTGGCGGCTAAGGACTTCGTGTATCTGAAATATGGGAGAAAAAGGAAGGGAACATGGTGCTCTCCTGATGAATACGGACTTCATCAGGGCGGCGACAAAACCAGAAGCCGCTTTCTGCGGGCGCAGAAAGACTGGCAGGACATTGCATCCTGCCGGCTTTGTCATTCTCTTTCATCCAGACTGTGACTGTCGGCCCCGGCTTCTCACCGGATCTGCTCCATCGCCGCTGACGCGGCTCCGGGCTCGCGGGCTCGCCCCGCTTGAGGGCATACCGCCGGTGGGGAATTGCACCCCGCCCTGAGAACTATTGCTATTTTCTAATCTCCGGCCCGCATTCTGTCAACACGCGCCGGAAAAAAACGGAAGTTCCCCGGAAAACGCGGGCTACTCCCAGTCAGGGCCGTCCAGCGCCCCGCTCTGTGCGAGTGCGGCGTAGAGCACGATCCCACAGCTCGTGGACAGATTGATGCACCGGCCGTGGCCCCTGAGCATGGGGATTCGCACCCTGTACTCTGCCTCCTCCAGCATGTCCCTGGGGAGTCCCCTGGTCTCCGGGCCGAAGACCAGGATGTCATCGGTCCGGAACGGGAAACGCTGGATCGGCATACCGCCCGGATGGGCCGAGGTGAGCACAACGCGCGCGCCGGGCCGCGTGGCAGCCGCGTCCTTCAGAAACGCCCCGTAGTCCGGCCAGACATCCATGCGCACGTGCGGCCAGTAATCGAGGCCGGCGCGCTTCAGGTAACGATCCTCAAGGCGGAACCCGAGCGGTTCGATGAGATGGAGCCTCGTGCCGGAGACAGCGCACAGGCGCGCGATGTTGCCCGTGTTCGGAGGAATCTCGGGCTCGTAGAGAACGACCTCCATGCTACGCCTTTTCCGTATGTACCCTGGCGAGAATGCCGGGTACGGCCTGACAGGTCACGCGGATATCCTTGGAACCATAGCCCCTGTCATCCAGTGTGGCGAACATATCCGCCTCGGTGACCTCTACGGGCACATCCTCCACACCTTCGGAACGCAGATGCTCCCTGAGCAGGCTGCAGGCCCTTTCGCTGACGCTTTCGAGGGAATAGCCGTTCTCCAGAGGCTCGCGGAGATCCAGAGACGGGGCGAGAAGTTCGCCCTTTCCGGTGTCCGCGTAGATTTCAAGGGAAGAGGTCGGCGAAGTCAGGGCCGCACCAACGGCGTTGGCCACATCAGCCTCGGCCGTCGGTACCACGGGCAGGCCCAGGGATGCAGACAGCCTGCGGGCCAGGCAGTCCGTGGGACCGCCCACAAGATAGACGCGGTCCACGGACACATCCCTGTGGCTCTTCAGCTCCCTGAGCGTATAGATGGGATGGGCGTTGATGCCGGCGAGCAGGCCGGCTGCCGCGTCGGAAATCTTCTGCACGGCCCGCTTCCAGACGCGCAGGGCGAGATCGCCCGTCTCCAGGCCGCAGCGCGCGGCAAGGGCGGCCATGGCTCTTTCCGAGGCGTCCGCGTTTCCGGCCTTTCTGTCGGTACCGTCGCTGTTGAGAACATTGAGGGCGTCCAGGAATGTGGGCTCTTTTCCTCCAAAGGCCATGGCGGGTCCGCTGCGCAGGGGGCCGACTTCCACGGAGGCCGAGGCACCCTGCCCCTCCACGCTGATACGGGAATCCCCCCCCACGCCGATGGAGAGCGTGGCCAGAGCGGGCACAAGCGTCCTGCGGCCGCCAAGGCACATGCCGCCCCGGTCGATGACAGGAGATCCCTGTACGAAGAGCGCGATATCAGTGGTGGTGCCGCCGATGTCGAAAAGCAGGGCGCACCCGTCAGCCAGATCCCCGGCCAGGGCCATAACGCCCATGACGCTGGCCGCCGGGCCGGAAAGAATGGACTGCACGGGCAGCCTGCGCGACACGCCTATGGGAACAGCGCCGCCGTCAACCTTCAGGAGGAAGACTGGCGCGCTGATGCCGCGCTCCCTGAGAACGCCTTCCACGGCGTCGAGAAATTCGTTGTGCAGGCGGGCCGAGGCCGCGTTGTAATAGGCCGTGGCGATGCGCCTCGGATAGTTGAGCTCGCCGGAGAGCTGGTGTCCCAGAGTAACTGCGGCGTCAGGGACGGCCTTCCGTATTTCGCCCGCCATGGCCAGCTCGTGGGCCGGGTTGCGCGGCGAGAACTTGCCGACGCAGGCGAAGGCGTTCACGCCCTTTTCATGCCATCCGGAGACCGTTGCCCCGAGCCCGGTGAAATCGAGAGGCTGAACTTCCACGCCGCGGTGATCAAGACCTCCGGGTACGACAGTCACAAAGCTGCCGAGACGCGAGCGCAGCGGGGAGAGTCCGGGACCGGCAGAAAGCACCAGTCCCACGGGATCAAGACGCCCCTGCACCTCGGCATTGACAATGAGCGTCGTGCCGAGCGTCACCCGCACGGCGCTTCTCACCGTATCCGCGCCGGCGTCATCCATAAGACGGGTTATGACCCGGTCGATGGAAAGAGGCAGGTTTTCATGGTCGGTATCCACCTTGGCCCGTCCGAGTATCCTTCCCCCGCGGCAGGCCACGGCGTCCGTATGGGTTCCGCCGGCATCAATGCCGAGAATAACTTCCTTGTCGTCCATCACGACCTCCGATTGCACCCTGAACAGGGCAGAACAGGAAAAGGGAGAGGCACGTGCCTCTCCTGCTCGTCCGGAAACGGAAACTAAAAAACATTCTCGCCCCTGTAAAGAACCCCTGAACGCCGTCTGCCCGGCCGTGCCGCATCTTGCACACCCCTTTTTTTTGGCGTACTTTTTCCAGACGGTGTTTTTTCCCATCAATAGCTTAGAGGCAAAGGATTTCCCATGCAGAAGACTGAATTTATATGGTTCGACGGCAAGCTGGTTCCCTGGGATCAGGCCCAGGTGCATGTCCTCACCCATGCCCTTCATTACGGCGACTCCGTGTTTGAAGGCATCCGCGCATATGACTGCGGTGACAAGGGTTCTTCCGTGTTCCGTCTGAAGGAGCATGCCAAGCGTCTCGTCAACTCCGCCAAAATTCTGTGCATCAACATCCCCTACACCGAGGGACAGATTTATGATGCCTGCATTGACACGCTGCGCGCCAACAAGATGAAGGCCGCCTATGTGCGCCCGCTGGCCTTCGTGGGCTACGGCGAAATGGGCGTTTATCCCGGCGAGAATCCGGTGCACACCATCATCGCCTGCTGGGCCTGGGGCGCCTATCTCGGACCCGAAGCCCTCGAAAAGGGCATCCGCGTGCGCACGAGCTCCTTCGCCCGCATTCATCCCAATACGCTCATGAGCAAGGCCAAGGCCGCCGGCAACTACGTCAACTCCATTCTGGCCAAGGTTGAGGCCAAGGAAGACGGATTCGACGAAGCTGTCATGCTCGACACCAACGGCATGGTTTCCGAAGCCACCGGCGAGAACATCTTTATCGTTGAGAACGGCGTCATCAAGACCCCGCCGCTGACCTCCATGCTGGGCGGCATCACCCGCGCCTCCCTCGTGCAGCTCGGCCGCGACCTCGGCTACACCGTTGAAGAACTGCCCTTCACCCGTGACGAACTTTACGTGGCTGACGAAGCCTTCTTCTGCGGCACCGCCGCCGAACTCACGCCCATCAGCTCCGTGGACCGCCGCACCATCGGTTCCGGCCATGCCGGCCCGGTGACGAAGCACCTCCAGAAGGAATTCTTCAAGGTCGTGCACGGCGACAATCCGAAGTACAAAGACTGGCTCGCCCCCTACACCATCTAATCCCATCAGCAATGACAGGGCATGCTTTCCGCTGAAGGGAAGCATGCCCCTTTTTTTCTGACATGAAGCATACTTCCCTCGCCGCCCGTTACCGCCCCCAGTCCTTTGCCGAGGTCGTGGGGCAGGATATGATCAAGGAGGTCCTCTCCAGATCCAGCGCCGAAGACCGCGTCGCCTCCGGCTACCTCTTCTGCGGCACACGCGGCGTCGGCAAGACCACCATTGCCAGGATCTTCGCCAAGGCGCTCAACTGCGCCCACGCCCCCGCGGCCGAACCGTGCAATGAATGCGAGCAGTGCAGGAAAATTACGGCGGGCATTCATCCTGACGTTGTCGAAATCGACGGCGCCTCCAACAACTCCGTGGATGACGCCAGGGCCCTCCGGGAAAAAATCGGCTATTCCCCGATGGAGGGGCGTTACAAAATTTTCATCATTGACGAAGCGCACATGCTCTCCAAAAGCGCCTTCAACGCTCTTCTGAAGACGCTCGAGGAACCACCGAGCCACGTGGTCTTCATCTTCGCGACCACGGAAGTGCACCGCTTCCCCGCTACCATTCTGAGCCGCTGCCAGGTCTTTTCCTTTCATCATCTGACTGAAGCCCTTCTCGCCGGACACCTGGCTGATGTCCTGAAAAAAGAACAGATTCCTTTTGAGGATGAGGCCGTACGCCTCATCGCCCGGCGCGCCGCCGGCTCCGTGCGCGACAGCATGTCCCTGCTCGACCAGACTCTGGCCTACGGCTCAGAAAACCTGACGGCAGGACTCGTGCGCGACGTGCTCGGCCTCGCCAGACAGGATGCCCTGAAGGAACTCTTTGCCTCCCTGGCTGCCCAGGACTGCGCAAAGACAGCCCTCTTCTGCCGTACGCTGGCAGGACGCGAGGTCGACCTCGGCTTCTTTGTCCGCGAACTGGCCGATACCCTGCGCTCGCTCTTCCTCCTGCGTCAGTGCGGAAAGGACAGCCTCACCCAGCTCGGCGCAACGGAGAACGAGATCGCCTTCTATGAGAGCGTGGCCCCATCCTTCACGGCTGGGTACCTGCACGCAGCCTGGCAGATGGTTCTTGAGTCGCAGCGTTCCATCACCACAAGCCAGGAACCGGCAGCATCGCTCGAACTTCTCCTCGTCAATCTGGCTTTTCTGCAGCAGCTTCTGCCTGCGGCCCTGGCGGGTGTCAGAGCCCCCGCCGCGGATGCGCAGAAGGAGATGCCCCCGCACCCTACCCGGGCGCCAGCGGGGAACTGAGACAGTCCCCCGGCCTGGCGCAGCCCGCAGGGCACGACAACACGCCGCGTTCTGAGACGGCACGGCCAGCCCCGGCCCCTTCTGCCCCGTCTCCGGCAGCCGCGGAACCTGAACCTTCCGTACCCGGACCAAAGGCTGAAAAGGCTGGGGAGGAACGGAGACAGGAGACGGGCCCAGTACTCACGGCCTCTGGCCTCCCCGACTGGGACGCCTTTCTGGAGCACCTCAGGGATAACGACACAGAAGACGGCCCCGCCCGCCACAACGCTCTCGGCCTGAAGCCCCTGTCCTTCGAGAACGGACTGATGACTCTGGAAGTGGACAACGCCCAGCAGATGGCCGCCCTGAACCGCGAAAGCTCACGGCTCGAACGGGCTCTCGCTTCCTGGCTGAAGCGTCCCTGCCGCATCAGGCTGATCCTGAAGGAACAGGCTCCCCTGGCGCCCAGAAAGCCACTGCCCTCTCCCGAGGAAGTTGCACAAAAGCCAGAGCTAAAGTATTGCATGAAAATTCTTAAAGCACGCGTCAGGGATGTGCGGCGCAAGACAGACTGAAGCCTGCTCTCCCTGCGTGCATCATCACAACGACATTCAGACAATCGGAGGAATATCCCATGCCCAATATGAATGATGTCCTGCGTCAGGCAGCCGTCATGCAGCGCAAGCTTTCCAAGCTTCAGGAAGAGGCTGCCACCAAGACCTACGAAGCGGCCAGCGGCGGCGGCATGGTCAAGGCTGTTGTTTCCGGCAAGCAGGAGCTCAAGTCGCTCACCATCGACCCCAAGGCTGTCGAGGGCGGAGACATCGAAATGCTGCAGGACCTCATCATCGCTGCCGTCAACGAAGCCAACCGCATCTCCAGGGAAACCCTCGAGCGCGAGATGAGCAATCTGTCCGGCGGCATCCATCTCCCCGGCATTTTCTAGCACCGGCCATGACCAGCACTATCCCGGCCCCTCTGAGTGACCTCGCCGCGCAGATAAGCAAACTGCCCGGCATGGGTCCGAAATCGGCCATGCGCGTCGTCATGACGCTCCTGCGCTGGCCAGAGGAACAGACGCGGCGCCTCGGCGCCAGCATCTCGTCCCTGCGCGACCAGCTGCATATCTGCCGGCGCTGCGGAGGCCTTTCCACGACCGATGTCTGCCCCATCTGCCAGGACGCCACGCGTTCGCAGGATATCCTGTGCCTCGTCACTGACTGGGACAGCATGATGACCATGGACAGAGGCGGCTTCTACAGGGGGCAGTACCTCATCCTCGGCGGTCTGCTCAGCCCGCTGGACAACCGGGATTCCGACAAACTGGATCTCAAACGGCTCGAGGACCGGCTTGCGGAGGGCCAGGTAAGGGAACTGGTGCTGGCCCTCGGCGCCACACTCGAAGCCGACAACACGGCCATCTTCATCAGCGAGCTCGTCAGGAAACGCTTTCCGGCCGTCAGAGTCAGCCGCCTCGCGCAGGGCATTCCCCTTGGCGGCGAGGTCAGGCATATGGACGCAGAGACGCTCAGACAGTCGCTTAAGTACAGGCAGGAGTTCAAAAGCTGACCTGCCCTGACACAGACAGAAAAAAGGCGGGATCCTCACAGGTTCCGCCTTTTTGTCTGTCAGGAAAACAGGCCGTTCCGGAGCACCGGCGGCCCGGGCATCATGTTACACGAGAGCCTTCGGCTCACCCAGGGCCGGGGTGACGCGCTCAAACGCGGAAGCCAGGGCCAGGATGCCGGCCTCGTCAAACTCGCGGCCGATGAGCTGCATGCCCACGGGCATGCCCTCAGAAGAAAGACCGGCAGGCAGGGAAACGCTGGGCATGCCAGCAAGGTTGACAGGACAGGTGTAGGCGTCCATGAGGAACAGCTGCAGGGGATCCTGCGCATGAGAGCCAATGGGCCAGGCCACCACGGGAGACACGGGAGCCAGCATGCAGTCGCATCCGGAAAGGGCGCTGCGGAACTCATCACGGATGAGCCTGCGCACCTGGGCTGCCTTGCGGTAGTAGGCGTCGTAATAGCCAGAGGAAAGAACGTAAGTGCCAAGCAGGATGCGGCGCTTCACCTCGGCTCCGAAGCCCTCCTTGCGGGAGAGCGTGTACATCTCCTGCAGATCCTTCGGCTCCTTTGTACGGTGGCCGAAACGCACGCCGTCAAAGCGGGCCAGGTTGGAACTCGCCTCTGCCATAGCCACGATATAGTAGGTGGCGATAGCAGCCTCGGAATGGGGCAGGCTGACTTCGACGATCTCGCAGCCTTCCTTCCTGGCGCTGTCGATGACGCTGTCTATGACAGCGCGGACATCGTCGGAAAGGCCGCTGCCGAAAAATTCTTTCGGAATGCCGATGCGGTGTCCCTTCAGGGATGCGGAAGCGCAGCCTGCGGCGTAATCGGGCACAGCCTCAGGAGAGCAGGTGGAATCCCTGTCATCGTGACCCGCAATGACGGAAAGGACGCGGGCGCAGTCCTCGGCGGTTCTGGCCAGGGGGCCTATCTGATCGAGGGAGGAGCCATAGGCGATGAGACCATAACGGGAAACACGGCCATAAGTGGGCTTGATACCCACGCACCCGCAGAAGGAAGCAGGCTGACGGATGGAGCCGCCCGTATCAGAGCCGAGGGACGCGAAGCACTGGGAGGCTGCGACGCTGCAGGCCGAGCCGCCGGAAGAACCGCCAGGCACACGATCAAGATTCCAGGGATTGTGCGTAACCTGGTATGCAGAATTCTCCGTGGTCGAGCCCATGGCGAACTCGTCCATGTTGTTCTTGCCCAGAATAACCGCGCCGGCCTGACGGAGTTTTTCCACGGCGAAGGCGTCGTACATGGACTTAAACCCTTCAAGGATGCGGGACCCGGCCGTGGTGGGCATGCCCCTGGTCACCAGAGCATCCTTGACGGTCATCGGCACGCCCCAGAGAGGCTTTGACGGATCCACGCCTTCCCTGTCCAGAGCCTCAGCCTGTTTCAGGGCCCCTTCCCTGTCTATGTAAAGCATGGCCCTGAGGCTGCCTTCCGTTGCCTGCATGCGGTCAAGGCAGGCTGTGGCTGCCTCAACGGCACTGACCTGTTTCTTTTTCAACGCGTCGGCCAAAGCCGTCAGCGACATGTGCAGTATATCATTCATTTGAAAAGCCTTTTTCGTAAATCAGGGAGCTGGATCCGGAACTACACGATACGGGGAACAACATAGTATTCCTCGGTGCGGTCGGGAGCGTTGGCGAGCATTTCCTCGCGCGTACGCTTGTTCTCGGCCACGTCCTCGCGCATGGTAGGAGCATGAACCACAGGGCTGTACAGAGGCTCGACACTGCTCGTATCGACCTTTTCGAGAATATCCATATAGCCGAGGATATCGCTCAGCTGCCTGCAGAACAGGTCTATCTCATCCTCGCCAACGGTGAGACGGGAAAGCTGGGCCATATGCAGGACATCCTGCCGGGTAACGGTTTTCTTAGAAGCAGACATAAGAGTCTTTCCTTTCCTTATTTTTTGACGGGCACGGAGAGCTTGTAGGAAGTCTGGGGCCTGGTCGGAATTACTGGCTGGGGGGTGGACTTCACCTCAGGCGCGGCCTGGGCGGGAGCTGCCTGCCCGGAAGCCCCCTGAGCGGGTTCCTGTCTCGCGCTGGCCGGAAGAGTCGCAGCCTGGGCTGTGCCGGGTTCGGCGCTGATACCACCCTCTGCAGATCCGGTTCCTTCTTCCGGTTTCTTTTCCGTCTGCTGCTTCAGGCGTTCCGCCGCCCCTGCTTTCAGGGAGGAACGCGTAGACTGGAAGGTGGACTTGTTCAGAAGAACGCCACCCTGCAGGCTGGGCTGCATTATGAAGAGCTTCTGATGGGCGATACCCGCGTTATCATAGGAGATGGGTGCCTGGGCAAAATTCATAAGCGCGGCCTGACGGATAAGGGCATTGGCCTGGGACCCGGACACACGCTGTGTCATATGCAGCCTGGAGGCGAAGCGCACAAAGTCGTAGCCAAGGGCGTCCCAGCCGTCATGCCCGCCACTGGCCAGCTGGGCAGGGGCCATGGAGCGCACGAAGTTGCTCGGATAGACAAGCAGGGGATAGCTGCTGGCACTGGGCAGGCCCTTGTTGTCAAGATTGTTGGCCCAGAGCATGGTTCCCATTTCCACGAGAGCGTCCTCGCCGTTGGCCACAAGGGCACTGTGCACGCCGGGGATATTCTTCCAGGAATCGGGCAGAAACACGGCTTCAACCTGGCCGCCGGCCAGAGCTTTGGCTGACAGGCTCATCCCCGAAGGATCAGACGAAGAATACGTGGCGCGGTGCATGGCGATACCCTTGTCAGCCAGCTGCTGTTCGAGCAGGTTGGTCATGCGCACGCTGAAGGAGTCAGACATAGGGTAGAAGGCGCCGACGCTGCGGATGCCAAGGTCGTTCACGAGACCGGCCACGGCGTCCACCTGATCCTCGGCGCTGGCAAAGAACCGCCATGCCGTCCTGCCTTCATCGCCGGAATCAAGTTTTCCCATAAAGGCAAAGAGCATTCTCTGGCTGGTCAGACCGGAATTTTTGGCCTGATCGTAAACTTTTTTCTGCAGAGGACCGCCGATAACGGTGTACTCAGGAGGCAGCTGGGAAAGTTTCTGCTGCCAGTTGCCTGAAGTGCCGATGAGCGTCACCGTAACGTTCTGCCCCTTCTGTCTGAGCTCGGAAGCGGCAAGATTGGCGCCGCGCATGATCTTGGTCGTGATGGAGCCAAGAGAGCCCGAGGTGGGAAGAAGCATGGCGATATACGTCCCCTGCTTCGGAGCAGGCTGCTCAGGAGTAGACGGACGGGGCTTGAACCCCGGGAAGGAGCAGCCCGGCAGGATCATGAGGGTACACATGATCAGAAAAACAATAAGAAGGCGGGGGGAAACAGACATTTTACGCACGGTAATGACTCTCTGGGTATGTCCGCAGCCATGAACCCGGGAAGAAAAAAACACGTTACGCGGCTGTGAGGCCCAGGGCTGACGACACAGCTCCCGGCTGTGGCGGGCGGGTGCCGGGGCGGCTGCGGAAGGGAAGGCAAAAAAAAAGTGGCCCGGCCACTTCTGTGACCGGACCACTTTATATCACGTCATGCCAGCTATCAAGCCGGGATGAAAGGCTTACTTCTTGACTTCAGTGAAGTCAGCGTCGACGACATCATCGTCGCCCTTGCCCTTACCCTGCTGATTCTGCTGGGCGCCGCCAGGCTGGCCGGCCGCGCCGGCGCCGGGGTTGGCACCGCCCATGTTCTGCTTCTGGTAGAGTTCCTCAGCGAGCTTGTGGGAAGCCTTCTCGAGGTTCTCGATGGAAGACTTGATGGCGTTGACATCTTCGCCTTCCATGGTCTTCTTCAGCTCGGCAATCTTGGCCTGGATGTCGCTCTTCAGCGAAGCGTCAAGCTTGTCGCCCACCTCATTGATGGACTTTTCGGTACCATAAATCAGGCTGTCAGCCTTGTTGCGGGCTTCAATGAGTTCCTGCTTCTTCTTGTCGTCGCTGGCGTGGGCTTCAGCTTCCTTGACGAGGCGCTGGATGTCGTCCTCAGACAGACCGGAAGAAGCGGTGATCTTGATGGACTGTTCCTTGCCGGTGCCCTTGTCCTTGGCGGACACGTGCACGATGCCGTTGGCGTCGATATCGAAGGTGACTTCAATCTGCGGTACGCCACGGGGTGCCGGCGGAATGCCGGTCAGGTCGAAGCGGGCCAGGGTCATGTTGTCAGCGGCCATAGGACGCTCGCCCTGAAGGACATGAATGGAAACGGACGGCTGGTTATCCGCAGCGGTCGTGAAAATCTGGCTCTTGCGGGTAGGAATAGTCGTGTTGCGATCAATAAGACGGGTGAACACGCTGCCCATGGTCTCGATGCCGAGGCTCAGCGGAGTAACGTCGAGGAGCAGGACATCCTTGACATCGCCGGTGAGAATGCCGCCCTGAATGGAGGCACCCATAGCCACGACTTCATCGGGGTTCACGGAACGGTTGGGTTCCTTGCCGAAGAATTCAGCGACCATCTTCTGCACGAGAGGCATACGGGTCATGCCGCCGACCAGAATGACTTCGTCAATGTCGCTCGCGGAGAGCTGGGCATCGGCGAGGGCCTTGCGGCAGGGCTCCTTGGCCTTGTCAACAAGGTCGCTGACCATGGATTCGAAACGGGCCCTGGAAAGCTTCATCATAAGATGCTTGGGGCCGGTCTGATCTGCCGTGATGAAGGGCAGGTTGATTTCGGCTTCCATAGACGTGGAAAGGTCCTTCTTGGCCTTTTCTGCGGCTTCCTTCAGGCGCTGCAGAGCCATGGGATCCTTGGTGAGGTCGATTCCGCCATTGTTCTTCTTGAAATCATCGGCCATCCAGTTGATGATGCGCTGGTCGAAGTCTTCGCCGCCGAGGAACGTATCACCGTTCGTGGCGCGGACTTCGACGACGTTGTCGCCAACTTCCAGGATGGACACATCGAACGTGCCGCCGCCGAGGTCGAAGACAGCGATCTTCTCGTTGTTCTTTTTGTCGGCGCCGTAAGCCAGCGAAGCGGCCGTGGGCTCGTTGATGATACGCTTGACGTCAAGACCGGCGATACGGCCGGCGTCCTTGGTGGCCTGACGCTGGGCGTCGTTGAAGTAGGCGGGCACGGTGATGACGGCTTCCGTCACCTTCTCACCGAGGTACGCTTCGGCATCAGCCTTCAGCTTGGCCAGAATCATAGCCGAGATTTCAGGAGCCGTGTAAATGCGGCCGTCAATCTCAACGCCTGCGTCGCCATTGGCAGCTTCCTTAATGGCATAAGGAGCGCTTTCCATCCACCTCTTCACTTCGGGAGAGTCGAACTTGCGGCCCATCAGACGTTTGATGGCAAAAATCGTACGCTTCGGGTTGGTCACAGCCTGACGCTTGGCGATGTCGCCAACCAGGCGGTCCTTATCAGTAAAAGCAACGACAGACGGCGTGGTGCGGCCGCCTTCGGGATTGGTAATGCACTTGGGGTCCTTTCCCTCCATGACATAGACGCAGGAGTTCGTGGTTCCCAAATCGATGCCAATAATTTTGGACATATCAGTATATCCTCCTCGGACGAATCTTGTTTGCTTGAGTATTAAGTGGAAGGCGGACTCTTTTCAGAAACGCCCTCTCATTTCTTCCTTTAGATAAGACCTCATCCCGCTTCGTCCAGAGGATAATTAATTTTTTGCCCAATTATTTCTGAAAATACTTGTTTTTTTAACGTATTGCGGGGGAACGCCCCTCCGGGAAAAAACCAAACCCGCCAGCCACCGCATCCGCCCTGGAATCTGAGGGGGCTCCTCAGGGCAAAAAAAAAGACTCCGGAGCATTGTCTGCTCGACGGAGTCTTCGAAAAATCCTTGGCGGCGGCCTACTTTCCCACATGAAGATATGCAGTATCATCGGCGATAAAGAGCTTAACTTCCGAGTTCGGAATGGGATCGGGTGTACCCTCTTCTCTATGGCCACCAAGAAATTTTGGTGAATATATATTGAAAGGGAGGAAGGAAGTTCAGATTCAAATATAAGGCGCACGGGCTATTAGTACCGGTCAGCTCCACGCTTCGCAGCGCTTCCACCTCCGGCCTATCAACGATGTAGTCTTCATCGGCCCTTTAGTGTCTTGCGACAGGGAGAACTTATCTCGAGGCTGGCTTCCCGCTTAGATGCTTTCAGCGGTTATCCATTCCGCACATAGCTACTCAGCTATGCCGCTGGCGCGACAACTGATCCACCAGTGGTGCGTTCATCCCGGTCCTCTCGTACTAGGGACAAACCCTCTCAATTCTCCTACGCCCACAGAAGATAGGGACCAAACTGTCTCACGACGTTTTAAACCCAGCTCGCGTACCACTTTAAACGGCGAACAGCCGTACCCTTGGGACCTGCTTCAGCCCCAGGATGTGATGAGCCGACATCGAGGTGCCAAACCGCATCGTCGATGTGAACTCTTGGATGCGATCAGCCTGTTATCCCCGGCGTACCTTTTATCCAATGAGCGATGGCCCTTCCATTCGGGACCACCGGATCACTAGCACCTACTTTCGTATCTGTTCGAGATGTCTCTCTTGCAGTCAAGCTCCCTTATGCGCTTGCACTCAACGGCTGGTTTCCAATCAGCCTGAGGGAACCTTTGCATGCCTCCGTTACTCTTTAGGAGGCGACCGCCCCAGTCAAACTACCCACCAGACACTGTCTTCGCGCTGGAT
>ERZ772885.640-NODE-640-length-24337-cov-11.636397_pt1 | contig 24337 bp, 18 predicted proteins | sample MGYA00580580_ERZ772885 | MGnify/ENA primary metagenome ERZ772885 (study PRJEB29015, sample SAMEA2737673) | human gut metagenome | biome: human gut; feature: human-associated habitat; material: faeces | place: China | collected 2012 ...
CTTCACGCTATGATGGACTGGATTGTTTGCAGTAATTTATGGAATTGCTATAAATTATCAGGGGCAAAAGATATTTACAGCAATCCTCGTAAATAATGCGTATTGAGAGGATTGTTATAGTCAGCTCACATAATTCTCATTCAAATCAAACGTACTAAAATATAATATTATCAGGAGGTCTTTACAATGGAAAAAAGATGGTGGAAAGAAAGCGTCGTATATCAGATCTATCCTCGCAGCTTCTGCGACAGCAACGGAGACGGAATCGGTGATCTTAACGGTATCACCGGCAAACTTGACTATTTAAAAGAGCTTGGAATTGACGTAATCTGGCTCTCTCCGGTTTACAAATCACCAAATGATGACAACGGATATGATATCAGTGATTATCAGGCGATCATGGACGAATTCGGAACCATGGAAGACTTCGACCGTATGCTTGCCACAGCTCACGAAAAAGGCATCAAAATCATGATGGACCTGGTTGTAAACCATACCTCTGATGAACACAAATGGTTCATCGAGAGCCGCAAATCCACAGACAATCCTTACAGAGATTACTACATCTGGCGTCCTGCAAAAGAAGACGGAAGCCTTCCGAACAACTGGGGCTCCTGCTTCTCCGGTCCTGCATGGGAATACGACAAGACAACAGATATGTATTTCCTGCACCTGTTCTCCAAAAAACAGCCTGATTTGAACTGGGACAATCCTGCTGTACGTCAGGATGTTTTCGATATGATGAACTGGTGGCTGAAAAAGGGCGTTGACGGATTCCGTATGGATGTTATCAGCCTTATCTCCAAAGAGCCGGGGCTTCCTGACAAAGAACCTGGAATTAACGGCTATGCAACCTTCAATGTATCCGCAAATGGTCCTCATGTACATGAATACCTTCAGGAAATGCGTCAGAAAGCACTGAATAATGCTGACACGATCACTGTAGGCGAATGCTCAGGTGTTACTCTGGAAGAGGCAAAGAAATATGCAAGAAGCGATGAAAAAGAGCTGAACATGGTATTCCAGTTTGAGCATATGGATGTTGACAGTGATGAAAAAGCCGGCAAATGGACAACCAGAAAGATGGATCTGCGCAACCTGAAAAAAATCCTTACACGCTGGCAGAAAGGTCTTCAGGATATTGCATGGAACAGTCTCTACTGGGAAAATCATGACCAGCCAAGAAGCGTTTCCCGTTTCGGCAATGACAGTGACGAATACAGAGAAATCTCTGCAAAAATGCTTGCAACATGTATCCATATGATGCAGGGTACACCTTATGTATATCAGGGTGAGGAACTGGGTATGACAAACTGCCCGTTTAACACTCTTGACAACTTCCGCGACCTTGAAAGTATCAATGCTTTCCACGAATTAACCGAACAGGGTAAGATGACCGAAGAGGACATGATGGCAGCAATCGGTTATAAGGGACGTGACAATGCAAGAACCCCTATGCAGTGGGACGACAGTGCTTACGCAGGTTTCTCCACAGCTAACCCCTGGATTATGGTAAACCCGAACTACACTAAGATCAATGCCAAAGATCAGATTAACCGCGAAGATTCCGTATTCAAATATTATCAGAAACTGATCAAGCTCCGCCATGAAAGTGAACTGATCGTATACGGTACCTATGATCTGATCCTTGATGATGACAAGGATATCTACGCTTATATCCGTACACTTGGCGATGAAAAACTGATCGTATACTGCAATTTCAGCGAGAATACACGTGAAGTAGAGCTTCCTGAAGAATTTACAAACGGAAAAGTTCTTATCTCCAATTACATTGATGCAAAAGTAAACCATAAAATCACTCTCAGACCTTACGAAGCAATCGTAATCCAGAAATAATATTCCGTGCAGGGCTGTTGTCAGATATTTTTTGACGACAGCCTTATATTTTGCATTTTTTAATTATTATCACTCTCTCCCAAACGACTTATGAGCAACAGTTACAATTTTCTTTTATTTTATTCAAACTTTTTTGTGCAACACTTGCATTTTCATGTCCCAATGTGATAATATATTTATATATTTTTGTATTGAGGTGAATCTCACATGATAACAATTAAAGAAATGGCAGAGATGCTTGGAATCAGTACCACCACAGTGTCAAATGTCATTAATGGAAAAACCAGCGAAGTTTCTCAGAAAACTGCTGAGAAAGTTCAGAAACTTCTGGACGAATATGATTACGTCCCAAATATGAATGCAAAAAATCTCGCACAGAATCATTCCAGACTCATCGGAATTGTATTAAAAAGGCGAAAGGATAAATACGAGAATATCTTCACAGATCCATTTCACGGCGAACTGCTGGGAGCTCTGGAATCTGCTATTCGTGAGCAGGGGTATTATATGATGATCTATATTTCTGAAGATATTGAAGAAATTGTGCGCAATATAGTAGGCTGGAACACTGAAGGACTGATTCTCATCGGTATGCTCCACGACGATTATCTCAAAATCAGAAGCAAATACAAAAAGCCTGCTGTCCTTATCGACAGTTACACTCCAAAAAATATTGCCAGATACGTTAATATCGGTCTTGACGATGAAGAGGGCGGATACCTGATGACAAAGTATCTTCTTGACTGCGGTCACAGAAAAATCGCATTTCTTGCCGACAATATGGAAGGTGTAGACTATATCCGATACACCGGACATCAGCGGGCACTTCAGGAATACGGACTGGATATTGATCTGGATAATCTGATTGTGATCCGCCCTTCCAAATATGAACGTCAGGGAAGTATGGAGGAGATTTATGCAGTCGCACACAAGTTCACTGCCTTTATGTGCTGTTCCGATTATTACGCAGTTACCCTGATGAAATATCTCAAAGAAAGGGGAATCCGCTTTCCGGAAGATCTCTCCATCACCGGATTTGACGACAATCTGTATGCACAGCTTTCATGTCCTTCACTTACCACTATTCACCAGGATATCTTTTCGCGCGGAACCATTGCCGCAGAATATCTGTTCAAAATGATTGATGGCTGGAATCCAAAAACAACGAACCTTTCTCTTCCGGTCAGACTTGTAGTACGTGACAGCGTAAAGCTTCTGAATCCCCCTGAAGATGATTCCTCCGATGACAGTTCAGCTTTATAAGGCACTCAGGGATATCTGTCACAGGATTTCACGCTCTGATGAGCCGGGAGCAATATGCATTATTTACGAGGATTGCTATAGAAGATTGCTATAATTCATAGATACAAAAAGAACGAAAATCCAGGTACATATCATACCTGGATTTCCGTTCTTTTTTCTTCTGCTACATCTCAATAACAAGGAACTGATAACCCTGCAGTTCAATCTTATTTCCATCCATAGCTACATTGTCATAGTTATTGATCAGAACCTTCCTGCACTCTCCTGCAAGTTCAATGGTCTGTGGCTCTTTCTGGTAATTACCAACTACAAGAAGAGTCTTATCCCCTTTACGATAGTATGCCATCAGATTATGTACATCTTCCCATACAGGTTCCAGTTCTCCGTAAACAACAGTCTCTTTGTATTCCGGATTCTTACGCAGTGCGATAAGTTTCTTATAGAAACTTCTCACAGATTCCGGATCATTCATCTGGCTCTCTGCATTGATCTTTGTATAATTCGCATTGACCTTCAGCCATGGTTTACCTGTCGTAAATCCTGCATTCTCACCATCTGTCCACTGCATCGGTGTTCTGGCATTATCGCGGCTGAATCTGGAAACAGCTTTCAGTGCTTCCTCAGGTGTACATCCTGCTTCCAGAGCTACCTTGTACTCATCCAGACTGGAAATATCATCTACCTGATCAATAGATTCAAACTTCACATTCTCCATACCAAGTTCCTGTCCCTGGTAGATAAACGGAAGTCCGCGAAGCATAAAGTTCAGACCGCCAAGCATCTTCTTACTTGCGTCACAGCAGTCACCTTCCGGGATATATCTGCTGACACCACGAGGCTCGTCATGATTTTCAATAATATTGGAAACAAATCCGATATCGCCAATTTTTCTCTGTGTTGTAAAGCAACATTTCTTGTAGGCATCCGGAGTAATCTGTTTGCAGTCATACCATCCCTTGTCAGATGCCCCCCAGATAGTCTCTTCGAAGTCAAACATACTGGAGAAATATCCATTATCGCCGATGAAATCCGGAATCTCTTCATCCTTCTCATCGAAAACTTCACCGACAGAGAATGCATCGTATTTCTTAAATGTACGGTCTCTCATCTCGCCAAGGAAGTCGCCGATTCCCTTCGCTTCTTTCAGCATCTTCCTGATACTGCAAAGACCGTCTTCACGATCCGGCTCATAGTCATGCATCGGAAGTGCTTTCTTGATATTGATAATCGCATCAATACGGAATCCACCAAGACCTTTATCCAGCCACCAGTTGATATTCTTATAAACTTCTTCCCTTACTTCCGGGTTCTCCCAGTTCAGATCGGGCTGTTTCTTATGGAAAACATGCAGATACTGTTTATTTGTTCCTGGAAGATCTTCCCATACAGGTCCGCCGAAATAAGAACGCCAGTTAGTTGGAAGTTCTCCTTCTTTCTTGTCACGCAGATAGAAGAAATTACCATATTTACCATCCGGATCCTCACATGCTTTTTTAAACCATTCATGTTCATCAGAACAGTGGTTTACAACAAGATCCATCAGAATGTACATATCTCTCTTCTTAGCCTCAGCAATCAGTTCATCCATATCTGCCATGGTTCCGAAGCGAGGATCAATATCATAATAATCTGAAATATCATATCCCTGATCAGCTAACGGAGAGCGGTAGCAGGGGGAAAGCCAGATAATATCAACTCCCAGATCTTTCAGATAATCAAGCTTCTCAATAACACCTCTCAGATCTCCAATTCCGTCTCCATTGGTATCATAAAAACTCTTCGGGTAAATCTGATAAGCAACCTTTTCATTCCACCATTTCTTTACCATTGTAAAAATCCTCCTGTGTTTTTTATTAACCGGCGCTATTGTCTGCTTTGTCTCCAGTATTATACCTCTTACCTTTAGCGCCTAAGGTCTCTTTTTCATTTACGGCAATTATATCAGAATCCAAGGCTTCTGTCTTATCTTTTTTTGATAAAAAAATACAAAATTTTGACTTTTTTATATTACCGATATTCTTATTTACTGTGTTTCTTTTAATGAATGTCTGCGGTACTGCAGTGGTGTTGTTGACGTATATTTCCTGAACTCTCTCAGGAAATTTCCCAGATTATTATATCCGCATTCCAGACAGATTTCCGTAACTGTAAGGTCAGACTCCTTCAGATAATGAATAGCCTTTTTTATCCTGTACTCATTCACATATTCCATAGGCGAACGCCCGATCACCTTCTTGAAAAATCTGCAGAAATACTGCTCATTCATCCCGATCAGTCCTGCAAGGTCACGTATATAGATTTTCTCTTTGTAATTCTCCTGTATGTAAGTCAGTGTTGTCTTGATCGTCTCAATTCTGTGGTCATGATTCTTCTCCGTTACCTCAAACAGATTATTCGCAGACAGAACTGCCAGAATCCGAAGCAGCGTTGATTTGATAAACAACTGTCGGGTGATATCATCCGTAACCGCCTCGCCGTCATAATAATTCTCCCGAAAAGAATCTCCGCCAAATACATTACGGATTTCTTCATAAGATTTTCTTACCGGTTCAAATGCCGGTTCATTCTTTCGCAGACATCTCGGAAACTGGATACTGCCATTTTGTACCGGCTGGATCAGATTCGTCTGAATCTGATCCAAAGCATATGCAGAGCTTAGCATATCCATATGAAAAACCACCGCATTTTCCACACAGCCGCCGTTTTTTTCAACAGAAATACTGTGAAGTTCCCCGGGATTAATAAAATAAAAACATTCCTCTGAAATGTTGAAACGTTCCATATTTACTTCCAGACAGAACTCTCCACCCGAAAAATAAAGCAGTTCTACTTCTTCATGCCAGTGGTGTTTCACCATATTCCCTTTTATCCTTGTTCCTGTCTGATAGAACGCACAGGGAAAGTCCTGTGTACCATGGACGCGTATTTCCTTTAAAGTTGATGGTTGTTGATTCTGCATGAAGCTGCCTCCTGTTGTCATTGTTATTGTTATTATAAATCCGGCATCAAAAATCCGCAACTAAAAAGGACATCCGAAGATGCCTTTTTAATAGTAAGTATTTATACAATTTTGTGCCTGCTCAAAGAAACTGTCCTCTTCACATTGCCCAAGAACATATCCCTGAAACAGTTTTCCCATATCTGAGACAGCACCCATGGAATTTTCACATAACGGACGTGCATTCAATGTATATTCCCGGAGATATTTCCGTATCATATCTATTCCTTCCAGATCAATATCCTCATTTTCGATCACATCCACTCTGGCAGGATAACTTTTCATTATTTTTGCATATTCAGTACTGCCTTCATAACCGGCTGCATACTGAAGAAATCTGACAGCTGCATCTTTATTTTCTGAAGCATTGTTCAAAACATACTGCCAGGTTGCAATATTAGTGGCTTTTTTCTTATGAAGCACGGGAAGCGGTGCCATATGTATTTTATTTTTCCCATATACATCAGCATCAAGAAATGTACCCAGAGCACTCGTATACATAAAAACACATCCATATTTTCCCCTGATAAATTTCTCTTCCATCTGCTCATACTGATCTACAAACTGTGCAGGCGATGTATTTTTCTCATCCAGCATACTTTTCATATATCTGGCTGCATCTTTGGTTTTCGGATCAGTCCAGTCGAAATAATCGCCACCCCAGAAATTCACAAATTGCGAAAGACTGTTATAAACATGTGTATTTTCCCATGCATCTCCATAAGCGTACTGATCCGGATTTTTCAAACTCTTCTGCAGAATATCAAAATCACCGGTATTCTTTATCTCATCGAGTCCTGCCTGTTTCAGCAACTCCTGATTTACCCAGAACATCATAATATCCATCTGAAAAGGGACAGAATATATATGTCCATTCTCTTCACAAATGCTTTCCAGATACTTCTGCGGAAAGCTGTCTCTTACTTCTTCTGTCATAACGTTTTTTTCCAGTGGTTCCAGATATCCCTTATGCTTAAACTCAGAAATCATCTCATCATTCACGGAAATCAAATCAATATTTTTGTCCCCCGAAGCCAGGATCGTGGATATTTTTGCCTGCCGATTATCCGCATTGGACGGACATTTTTCCACAGTGATTTCCATATCAAGTTTTTTTTCTGTTTCCTCGATAAAATCCTGAAATCTTTTATTATCTGCATCAATATGCATGATTGTCAGCTTTTGTTTGTCTTCGTGAAACGACGATGAGGGGAGCTTAGATAAGCTCCCCGTATCTCCACATCCTGTAATAAGCAAACATACTGCAGTTATGAAAATTACAACACTTTTTTTCAAGCATTTCACCTCTGTTTTTTATCTTGGCCATCTGTCCTCTTTTGACATCAATGGTGCAAACGGTGCATGTGGGTGTGTCTGATACCAGTAAGCCACGCTTGCCACATCATCCTGACGTTCAAATAATCCTCTGTAACCTACTCCAATCTGCTGAATGGTCACACGCAGATCCTCATCAAAACAAATCGGATCCTGAATATGCCAGCGATAGAAACCTCTCATCGGCGGACAGTCATCATTATGATAGAAATTATGGATCAGCTCATCATGAGCAGAATAGTATGGGTAGCCCAGATATGGTGTATTATAATTTTGTTCCACAGTCTTTCCGTCCACCTGCTTTGCAAAACTCCAGGAGCCTCCAAAATAATCTTCTGTTCCGGTTCCGCAGATTGTGGGATATTCATCATCACCGTCAATATAGAATTTCATTTCACCTTCGCCCCACCAGTAACGTTCCAGTGTGGTAAGTGCAATATAAGTTCCTACATAATGACCTTTTCCTTTTACTCCGTCAAGGATTGTATAATCTTTCTGCTTCTCTGTCAGTCGCTCTCGCCTCCACTGTGCATGGAAATAAGTAATATCATCCGGAAGCTCATCATACAGACAGTAATCTACCTGATAGAAAAATGCCGGAATTTTATTTGCATGCTGATTTTCCAGAGTAATTTTTGCTTTTTTCTTAAACGGCATCGGGAAGTAACAGTTAAATCCTCTGCTTGGCACCACTGCCATTGGGACAGAATTTACAATACACTCTCTTCCAAAACCACAGCAAAAGAAATCTCCGAGAGGACTTTCCACAGATGGTGTTTCCTCATCATCCCAGTACATACGGATGACCAGATCTCTCAATACAAAACAATCTGCATCGGTTGTCTTATTATCCACTGTGATCCAGATATGATTGATCTCACCAGGACCTTCCATCTCTGCAAGAGTTACAGTTGCACCTGGCTCAATATCATTCAGGCAGGGACTTCCTTTTCTGGACGGTCCCAGATGGCTCGCTGCCATTCCACCTTTACCTTTTTCTCCATGTGGATTCTCTGCATTGATTGCACGGCTTCTTCCATGTTTTGCCAGAGCAATTCCACCAAGTCCACCTTTAAATGACTGATACATAATGTTTTCCTCCAATATTCTTAGCATTCAGATAATCAGGCTTTTACTCCTCCTGCCATTATACCATCCATGATCTGTTTTTCAAAGACTGCAACAAAAATAATAATCGGTAAAAGAATAATCCATCCCATTGCACTTACCAGATCCCACGGAACTCCATACATGTTGTCACGCAGTGGAAGCTGTACAATGGAAACGGAAAGAACCTGAATACCATTTGAATAAAACAACGGTGTGAAGAAGTTATTCAGGCAGGTAATAAAGTTGATAATACATACAGTTGCGATTGCAGGTTTCATAAGAGGCAATACGATTGTAAAAAGTCTCTGTGAAAAAGTTGCACCGTCAATCGCTGCTGCCTCTTCCAGTGAAATAGGGATTTCCCCCACAAAGTTTCTCAGAATCAGAACCGTAAATGGGATAACAGTACTGATATAAAGCAAAATCAGTCCGGGATATGTATCATATAATTTTACTTTCTGCATGAACTCATATAATGGTCTTGCTGTAACAACTTCAGGAATTAACATAGTTGCAATAATAAATGCAAAAGCAATATTGATTCCTTTTGTAGTGAAACGTGAGAATCCGTATGCAGCCATTGCACAGAGTACAGTACTGATAACCAGTGTAAGACCTACGATCAATACTGTATTTCCCACTTTTGATAAAAGTCCTACGTTCTCGATCAGAAACTTATAGCTTTCCAGTGTCGGATGATCCGGCAGATAATCAATCGGTGTTTTGAATAATTCTCCGGAAGGTGTAATAGAGGAAATAAAAATCCAGTATACCGGAAACAGGATAATAAATGAGACAATTGCAAACAGTACCCATCTTCCACCTGCCATTACACCATGATATATGTTATATTTTCTTGAATCTTTTTTCATGGTATTTCCTCCTTTAGTTATCAATCTTGTTCATAACACGTATATTCAGCCAGCTGAATACTGCCATTACAACAAACAGTAACATTGCCAGTGCAGATGCATAACCGACATTCAGATTTGTAAACGCCTCTGTCGTGATTCTGTATGCGATCAGTGCCGTATCTTCTCCAGGACCACCTGAAGTCATAGAATATACAATATCAAAGGTTGTCAGTCTCCATAAAGTAAATGGAATAGATAAAGTCAGTACATTTTTCAGTATCAACGGTAATGTAATTCTGAAGAAACACTGGATTCCATTTGCACCGTCTACTTTTGCGGCTTCATAGATATCACCCGAAATAAACTGCAGACCGGATAATACAAGAATCGCAAAGAACGGAAGATCTTTCCACAGATCCACGGCAATTACAGCAGCTCTTGCAGATCCTGTATTGATCAGCCAGCTATTCTGGTATCCATGGACAAACAATCTGATAAAGTCATTGATCAGACCATAATCATTATTAAATGCCCATTTTGCAGCCATACCTACAACAACTGCCGGCATTGCCCAGGGAATCAGTACAATCGTACGAAGAAAACGACGTCCCTTAAATTTCATATTTAATATCAGAGCAAGACCTACGCCTAATATTACATGGAATATCATTGATACTACTACAAAAATCACTGTAAAACGTATAGATGTAAGCACTTTGGGATCTGAAAAAATTTTCAGGTAATTCTGAATTCCACAGAATTCATTAATTCCGGACAGAATTTTAATATCAAAAAAACTATTTCTAACTGTCATTAAAATCGGATACAAAGTCGTAAATCCACGAATAATAACCACAGGTAACACCAACAGCCACGGAATCCATTTCATTGATTTTTTACTGATTGTCACAGGTACTCCCTCCTTCATATCTTTAAGCACAGGTATAAAGCAGATTTTTCTGCTTTATACCTTCATTTATTATGTCAGTTTTTATGTGTCAGTATTTCAAAAGACTTTAAACGAATACCGTTTTTACTGATATGTATCAACGACTTCCTGTGCTTTTTTACAGAACTCATCTACTGTGATCTCATCTTTCATGCAGGACTGGAAGATAGTTCCCATATCACTGATGAACTCCATTGTCTGTGCTACCAGCGGACGTCCCTGTACGTTGCACTCTTCTGCATACTGGCTGTACATTTCTTTTGCAGGATCAGTATCCGGAACAACTTTTTCTGCAACATCCTTTCTTGCAGGATATCTGTCAAATGCTTTATAGGATGCTTCCATTCCACCTTCATCTGCCATATACTGCAGGAATTTAATGGCTGCATCTTTGTTTTTGGATGCACTGTTCAGCACATAGTTCCAGGAATCTGTAAAGATTGCTCGCTCTCCATTGCCGCTGAAATCAGGTACCATTGCCATGTGGATCTTGTCAGCTCCCAGCATATCTGCCTTTGCATAATCCGTACCTAAGCCCCACATAAACCAGCATCCGTATTTGCCATCATTGATTTTTGGATTCATCTGATCATATTTATCTGCGATCTGATCAACAGGTGTTTCTTTGTTGGCAACCAGATCATGAAGGAACTGAATTGCTTCTTTATTTTCTTCTTTTGTCCAGTCGAAGTAGTCACCGCCAAACATATTTACAAACTGTGCAATTTCATTAAATGCATATGTCTTTTCCCAGGAACCGCCGTATCCGAAACGTCCATCTTTTGAAACTGCTTCCATGTATTTCATGAAATCTTCTTTTGTATCAATGGATTCGATTCCCACCTCATCCATAATTTCCTGATTTACCCAAAATGCAAGATATCCTGTATATCCCGGAACTCCTACAATATTTCCATCCTTATCTGTGATCATATCCTGAATATAACCCTGCGCAAACTGATCAATGATATCATCTGTCATAACCGTGTCATTCAGACCTTCCAGCCATCCGGAATTCTTGAATGCAGCACTCATTTCATCGTTGATTTCGACAATGTCTACGGAAGAATCTCCTGTAGAAAGAATCGTTGTAATCTTCTGCTGACGTGTGTCTGTATCTGTCGGAGCTGCAATAACATTGATATTTAAACCCGTTGCCTCCTCTACATTTGCAAGCCAGTCATCAAAATCCGGGTCAGTAGTGTTAACGCTGTATAAAGTAAGATCATATTTCTCCTCTGCTGATACACTTACAACATTCCCCATCATTCCTGCCACCATTGTTGCAGCTAAAACTGCACTTAACACTTTTTTCCTCATATTCTCTCCTTTTCCGAACAGTTCTCTCGCATCAACTGTTCTGTGTTATTTGGTAATTAAAGAATAACAAAAACACTCTTTTTACTAAATACAATTTCTTTTGATTGATTTATATTATTTTTCGTTCTATTGTTTTTTTCATTCTGATTTTTTATAATACAGATAGCAGATGAACACTGTGTTGCATCTTTACAGAATTGCTGTATAATATGGCAATCTTCAAAAAGATACCTGATAAAATCAAACCTATTCATATAAGGAGTATTATGTGTAATGAAACTCAACTTGAAAAAAATAAATTATCATAAATGGATTCCTTCCAGATTTTCCTCATTTCAGGCAAAACTCCTGATTGCCTTTCTGGTTGCAACCCTGCTTCCTCTGACACTTGTTGCACTGGTCAGTTACCATGTTTCCTATAATCTTGCCAGAGACCGAATCACAAACTCTGCATTGATGTCTGATGAACAGCTTATTTTTCAGCTTAACAGCCGTCTGAACCAGACCGAAAACGTTGCTGACACCATCCAGTATCAGATGTACGCTTTTGAACACTCTTCCCCAGATCAGGTTGGCACCATGCAGGCATTAACATCCATGAGAAGCAATATTTCATTATATAAATCTACATTTGATTTCTTTCATATATATGTTTTTTTAAAACCGGAACAAACCGGAGCTGATGAGGGTATATATTTCTTTTCCACAGATAAACTTTTCAATTATGGAATCAGCGAATCTGAATTACATTCCATAGGTTCTTCTTCCCTGTGGCTGTTAAAGAAAAATACCACCTTACCCAGAGTTATATCTGCTTCCAAAAGAAGCGCAAATACACTGCTGTGTTTTCGTGCTCTTCAGGACAAATCCAGCAATGTTCTCGAATATGCTTATTGTATTGCACTTGACTGCGATGAATTTTCCCGGTATCTTCAGACTTCTGCTTCTGATACCGCAATTTCCAGTTACATTCTGACACCACAGGGACAAATTGCAGCTCACAGTGATTCTTCCCGTAATCAGACCTGGATTTCAGATTCAATAAAACAGATGTTTCTGGAAAATACCAATTCCTTCTTTAAAGACAATGACATCTACTATAACTGCCGCACTCTGGATAACGGTTGGCTGCATATTACGGAAATCCCGGAAAACTATATCAAAAGCAATACACAGGTACTGATCAAAACACTGTTGATCACTGTAATTATTTCTCTGCCGCTGACTATTTTTATTGTAATCTTTTTTTCCAGGAAACTGACAAGCAGAATTGCCGCACTGTCCTATGCCATGGAATCCTTTCATCTCGGACATGATCCGGAGCACCTTTCCATCATCACACTCCCGCATCCGGCTGATGCTTCCAATTATGATGAAATAGACAATCTGGGGATTACTTTTGAAGATATGCAGCACACAATTGCCCAGAATCTGAAATCTATTGTCAGTCTCTCCATTAATGAAGAGCGCCTGAAATATCAGCTGTTACAGTCACAGATCAACCCACATTTCCTCTACAATATCCTTGGAACCATCCGAACCTGCCAGGCACTTGGCAAATTGGATATTGCAGATCAGATGCTGACAAATCTGACTGCCTTTTACCGACTGACACTGAGAAAATCAAAAGAACTGATACCGATCAAAGACGAGCTGGAAATTGCCCGCCTGTATCTGGAAATGGAGAAACTCTGCCATAAAGATAATCTTAACTGGGAGATCAATGCCGAAGACGGAATAGAAAATTTCACGATCTGCAAATTTACATTACAGCCATTCCTGGAGAATTCTATCCTGCACGGTCTTTCAGCCGATACACCTGAAGTTTTTATTTCCATTCAGGTACTCTACGGTGATGATACCGTAGTGATATCCATTGAAGACAATGGAGCCGGAATGTCTCCGGAGACACTGGAACAGCTCCGATATGCCATAGACAACAAAGTCATAAATTACGAAAAACATTTTGGAATTTCAAATGTAAGCGCCCGCATTTCCAATCCTTTGTACGGTAACGGCTCTGTGCGTATTGACAGCCATCCCGGAAACGGTACCTATGTCACAATTGAATTTCAACAAATGGAGGATACAGATGAGGAAAATAATGATTGTAGATGACAATTATCTGTCAGCAGAAGGAATTGAAAAGAACATAGACTGGGAAGTTCTGAACGCAGAAATCGTACATATCTGCTACAACGGAACCTCTGCGATAGACGCTATGAAAAAAGAACCTGTAGATTTGATCATCTCAGATATTGAAATGCCGGATCTGGACGGAATTTCCATGAGCAGGCAGGCACTGGATATTAATCCAATGGTAAAAATCATACTGATCAGTGCCTATGATAAATTTGAATATGCAAGACGCGCTCTGCTTCTTGGTGCATTGGATTATATTGAAAAACCTCTGGATTACGCATATCTGATCCAGAAAGTAAAAAATGCTTTTGCCCTGATGGAACGTGAGCAGAAAAATCTGCAGTTGCTTAAACAGAGCAGACCTTTACTTATCGAAAAATTTTTCCGTGATATCACTCACCGTTCCAGGCAGGAGGCTTCCTATCGTCTCAAACCTTATCTGAACTACCTGAACCTTAAACTGGATTATGATTTTTATAACGTAGTGATTCTTGAACTGGAAAATGCACAGTCTCTCAGGGATTCCTATGGCATTGAGAAATTTCAGATGGAACTGCTGAATCTCCGTGATCTGATCACAGAACAAACCTCAGAATTAAATTATATTTATCCCCTGCAGGATATTGATGGTTATCTGTGTGTAATCGGACAAAGTGGCTGCCAGTCCGGAAATTTTCGCCAGCTTACCTATAAAATCATTTCTGCACTTGTAGATAACTGCAATTCACAGGGACTGGTCCTGAATGCCGGAATCGGTGCCATTGTACAAGATCTGTGGGATCTGAACCGTTCTTATGAAAGTGCAGTTCATGCACTGGATTATCGTTTCTTTTTCCCACACCAGAACGTATTTGACGGACGTGAGGCTCTTGGACATGACTTATCTGCCACTGATTTCTCCGATTCCAGAGAGGAGGAATTAATCCGCCTTCTGTGTAAAAAGGATGTTTCTGCAATTGACTCCTGGTTTCAGGATTTCTCCAGATGGCTTACTGAGAACTTCCGCACCAAAAGTTTCACATTTATCCAGATCTACTCTCTGCTTGGAAGGATTCTGAAGTTTTTCTATGAACTAAACCTGGATACCCATGATCTGGAAGCAAAGATCCTGTATGTATACAATCATCTGGAAGAATTTCATACCACAGAAGAACTATGCGGCTGGCTCAACGAACTCTGCCGCCTTCTCTGCCGGAAACTGGATTCTTCTCTGAATGATTATCACCAGAAATTATGCGAATCTGTAACTTCATATATTGACGAAAACTATGCCAGCAATACTCTGTGCCTGAACGATATCGCCAGCGAAGCCAATGTCAGCCCGGCTTATCTGAGTGCCCTCTTTAAAAAGAAACAGGGCGTGAGTATCAGTGACTATATCACTACTCAGCGAATCAACGCCGCCTGCCGTTATCTTACAGCCACAAACATGACTCTGAAGGAAATCAGTATGAAATGCGGTTACGCCAATCAATATTATTTCAGCACAAGCTTCAAGAAAAAAATGAATGTCACTCCATCTGCATACAGAGATACTCAGACGTCAAAATCTTAGCTTTTACTTGTGTTTCCCTATAACTCCCTGTATAATAAAAAACAATGTCTATTATCATGACATCTTTTTTATATGAGTGCGCAGTCAATTACCTTTTACCGCCACTACATCTGTTTTGCGGAAAACCTGTCAGTGGCAGTTGTGGTAAATGCCAATATACTGATTATAAGGAGATTTAAAATGGGGGTAACTGAAAAAACAGCAATTCTTGTTATCAGCTTCGGTACAAGTTATGAAGAAACACGAAAAAAAACAATTGAACAGATTGAATCTGACCTGCATCATGCATTTCCGGAATATCCGTTATACCGCGCATGGACAAGTCCCCGTATCCGCGCCAAACTCCGGAAGCGGGACGGGATCCACATTATGGATATTGATGAGGCAATGACCCAGCTGAAAGCGGACGGAATTCGAAATGTAATTGTACAGCCAACCTATGTGATCACCGGATTTGAGAGTGATGCTATGAAAGAAAAAGTTCTTGCACATAAAAAGGATTTTGATTCTGTCATTATCTGTGATTCTCTGATGGTTACAAAGCAGGACAAAGAAGAGGTCTGTCAGGCTATGGCACAGGAATATCACCCTGATTCTGATGAAATTCTCTTATTTATGGGACATGGAACAGAGCATGTTGCCAATGAACTTTATCCTGAGATGGACGAACTGTTTAAGCATTTCGGCTATTCCAATATGCATATGGGAACGGTTGAAGGGGATTTCTCCATTGAAAGCTTTCTGGATGAATTAAAAAATCTGCATCCGGCTCATGTTCATCTGGCACCTTTTATGATCGTCGCAGGTGATCATGCTACCAATGATATGTCCGGAGAGGACGATGATTCCTGGAAAAGTATTCTGGAAAAAGAGGGATATTCTGTCAAATGTACTCTGAAAGGTCTTGGCGAGATCCAGGCGGTCAGAGATATTTTTATCCGCCATACCAGAGCCGGACTGGACAGACTTTCAGAAATCCAGGCTTAAACACAGCAGGAAATCGAAAGTATATTCAAACCAAAAAGTTAGTGTTCACAACAACACGCTTCGCGGGATATTACCAGTGAACAATAACGTCAAAAGGAGCATACCACATTAAGTTCTTATTAATGTGGCAGCTCCTTTTTGTCTTTCCTTTTTTGAATATGTATTTTTCCTGATTATTTAATGACTTCTTTTTTTCTTCTTTTTATTAGGATTATTCAGTACAGACCAGCAGAATGCCTGAACAAGAAGTATTCCGATAAACGCCCCTATACTGTCGATTCCCACATCCTTTACCGCCGGTGTACGGGCATCCACAAAAGACTGATGATACTCATCCAGCCCTGCAAATCCCACACAGACAATTCCCGCAAGAAGCATCAGCCAGATTCCTCTCACACCATAGACATATAAAGGAAAAGAAATAGCGATAGCCAGCAGAAAATACTCTGTCATATGTGCCGCTTTTCTCACATAGTAGTGAATTCCATCTGCCTTATAGGCAATCTCTTCACTGCTCAGATTCTCTGACAAAAGCTCGCTCTTCGTTTCTATGATCTCATAACTTATTTTATAGCTCAGATTACCTGAAACTTCACCCGGCTGGGCTGAAAATGAAAAGATGATATACATCATCAGCAGTGCCGGTAAAAAAGACAACGGTTTCAGCAATGTGATCAATATTTTCATTCTTTCTCGTTTTCCCCGTCTTCCTCTTCGTCTTCCAGATTCTTAACCATATTAGCCCTTTCAGCAATGCTCATTGATCTGTTCTGCCCGGATGCATCCTCTTTCTTCAGTTCTCCGCCTGCGGCAGCTTCCATTGCTGCATTCTTCGCTGCTTTTGCTTTCCTGATTTTCTCTTCTGAGAGCATATTTTTAATGCCGAAAAACAGCAGACCAGCACCAATAGCTGCAAATGCAATTCCGGCAAGCATAAATCCCATACTGGTTCCTTCTTCGCCTGTCACATATCCCTTACAGAGACTGTAACTTGTATACAACAGATACACTCCCGCCAGACTCCAGAGTATAAATCTTCCATTGGAGACTTTCTGTTCTTCTGTATCCGGCTCTTCTTCCCCGCTCTTTGCAATTTCCTGCGTCTCTTCCTGCTGAATGTCTGCCGGGCTTTGTTCCAGCAGTTCTTCGTTTTCGTTTTTCTCCATAAAAACCTCCTCATATTTATAACTTTTATAACTGGTGAACCTCACATGACTGAAGTCACGTGCTTCCAGACGCTTTAGGCGTCAGACTGAATATCGGCGGATACGCCTGTAACTTAGGTGCGCAGTTATGCGCATTTCCCATGCCAGATATGGCTGGTTCCCACATTACAGGTAGTCCGCTGTATATCTGCCTGTATCTATGCTGCTTTTAAGAGTTCCATTTCTGAATGGAGTTTTCTCAGATCTGCATAGACGCATGAGGTTCTACGCTTTACAGGAGGGACTTTTGCCTCCAGCAAAGACCTTTCCGTTACCGGAAGGGGTTTTAAAAGTTCTCTGATAAAATATCTTGCTCCGATATTATACGATGCCGACAGGTCACAGTTATATCTTTTTCCTGTCTGGAATACACAAAGACTGTGATTTTTCGGGTCACGGGACACACTTCCGGAGCCATCGTATGCAAGCCTGCTCGTATTCCATGCGCAGACTCTGGATACCCGCATTCCTTTTCTGTGTGCCTGATGCTCACAGCGTTTCTGGATATCCCGTTTTCTCCACAGATGCAGTTTCTGTTTTTTCTTTCCGGATATCTTTCCCTGCATTTCCAGATACTCGAATACGATCACATCTGCATGGTTCTCTTCTGCATTTTTTACGATCGCTCCTGCAATTTTTCTTCCCAGCTCTATGTTCAGGCGTTTCGTATATGCCCATCTTCCCCGTGACTGCGCAGAGCTGTGTTCCCTCTGGAATCTTCGGATCCGGCCCAGTGTGCGGTACATCCGGTCTTTTTCACTGGGATGATTGATAAATTTTCTCCCCAGGACAGTTCCGTCTGCCCGCATAATGGTACAGACCGCATCGGTATTGATTCCCAAGTCCACACTACAGATGATCTGTTCTTTTACCGGTGTCTTCGTAAGTGTCACTTCTTCCGTATAAGAAAAACGCAGGAAATATTTATGGTGCCTTTTCTCCAGTGTCGGGGCTGATGCCTTTTTCCCCGACCAGTTCCTGCGCAGATATTCCATATCTGTGTGATTTAAACGCACACAAAACCATTTCCAGTCATGACCATCATACAGTTTCAGGTATGCTTCGTCTTTTCCTTCTTTTTCCTCTCTGTACATGACATCACGATAAAAAACAGGCATGGCATGATTCTCATACGCCAGTCTGGGTTTCCCTGCTTTTTCTCCTGACTTTTCCCACAGATCCATCCGTGTTTCGTAAGAAGATACACTTCCCAATGCATGCTGGATTGCGGCTCGCCTCAGGTAGGACGGCATCTTCGGAAAGCGAAGATCAAAATCAAAGCGTGCAGGATTCTTTTTTGTAGTATGCACCAGATGCTCTGCAGCATTAAACCGCCTTTTGGCATCCGGTATCTCTGCCAGTTCTTCCCACACCTGCTCATATATTTCTGTCAGGTAATAGACCGCAGACCGGTAGATTTCCAGTGTCTGGCGGACTGGGATATTCTGTTTTCGTAATTCTACGCCATAGCTGGATACGGTCTGCATCTCTTTTCCTCCAACAAATCATTTCTTCTGTCAGGCTTTTTTCTTTTCTTTTTCCTTTTGTCCTTCGATGTAGGCAAGCACCTGGTCTCTGCTCCTGTCACTGACCGTTATGGCACAGTAAGACGGATTCCACAGATGCCCACCCCACAGTTCCTTTTTTAACTCCGGATACGCAAGAAACATCTGGCGTGCAAGATTTCCTTTCATGATCTTGATCATATCTGAAATATAAAACTGAGGTTTACAGTCCACAAGCAGATGGATATGATCCGGCATCACCTCCATTGCCAGAATCTGAAATTTATATTCTTCTGCAAGATTCTGTAACATTTCTTTGCATTCTGTATCGATTCCGTTTTTTAAAACCTTTTTTCTGTATTTTGTACACCAGACAAGATGATACTGCAAGGAATAGACATATCCCCTACCATATGAAAGTTTGTTTTTATCTATATTAAATATATCTTTTTCCATATAAATATTATACCATATGTATTGGTTTATGTAAACATTTGTTCTGTTGTTTAGTAAAAAAATTTGCGCGTCTAACTCATCACTGAAAGTAACGAGAATGCGACACGCAGTTATTCAAGCAGACTTTCTTCCAGTCTTCTGGATATTGTCACATATTCATCCAGCAATTTCTGAAGTTTTTCTGGATCTTTCTCTATATCTTCTCTGCTTTTTTCATATCTCATCACATAAAATGGCAGGAAAAAGAGTAGTTTCTTCTGAAAGATTACATCCTGTGTATATCTTTCTATGTAAATAGCCGGCAACTCATATTTTATTACCCGCCCATCCGGCATGATAATATCCATTCCAAGAGTATCTTTTCTGCCTTTTCCACGTAAATATAATACACAGGAATGAGGAAAATATATTTTGTACCGTCCATTCTCAATCTGCTTTGTTTCCAGACTGACAGCAAAATCATATTCTATCATTCGGATTACCATTTCTGCATCTCCGGTGCTCTGACATTCTATATGATAGATCTTGTCTGCTATTTTTAACCGGGAATCTGTAATCTTTTCTCCGTTCTTTGTCTGGTGTTCGTTTCTCTGCTGCTCAACTGCTATATCTGCGGGATAATTTGTGCCAAATACCTCGTTGATCAGCGGCACTACAAGCTCTGGCATTTTCTCCAGCATTGTTCTGAAAACATTATCAAATATGGTGTTATTTGCCATCTGATACACCTTTCCTGGCTGTTAGTTATCGTTCGCTTTTGTATTTTGATTATGTTTTCGGACGTATTCTTATTTCCAGATGCTTCGCATCTATGAAATTTTATCTTTTGTGCAAAGTGTTTTTGTTTTCGATCACCCTCTTTGCACTCTGTTTTGTATTTTCTATTGTAACAGATGCCTTCTCATTTTTCCAGTCAAATCTATGTTTTCAAGAACTTTTTGTTCCTTTATATTATATGTCTGTACGCAAAATTTTCCCGCACAAATGAATTAATGTATTATGTCACTACTGTAGCAAAAAGCCCCTGCAATACAGTCCTGATAACTGTACTGCCAGGGGCTTTATTTTTATTCAGAAGCAATTACTTCTATAAATATAGCGTATTATTTCTTTCTGACAATAACCTTATCCAGATGCCAGATATCATCTACATATTCCTGGATAGTTCTATCGGATGTGAACTTACCGCTGCATGCTGTGTTGAGGAGTGCTTTCTTAGCCCAGCCTTTTTCATCTCTGTATGCTGCTTCTACACGTTTCTGTGCGTCTGCATAGGAACGGAAGTCTGCGAGGATGAAGTAGCGGTCTGCTCTGTCTGTGTTCTTTGTATTGAGAAGTGAATCGTACAGGTCACGGAAGAGTTCTGTATCATTGGAGAAGGTTCCGTTGATGAGCTGCATCAGTACCTGACGGATTTCTTCGTCTGTGTTGTAGATTACGTTTGGATCGTATCCGCCGTTGTTTTCGTAGTTGATTACTTCGTCGGAGCTTAAACCGAAGATGAATGCGTTTTCTGCGCCAACTTCTTCTACGATCTCTACGTTGGCACCGTCCATTGTTCCAAGTGTAGGAGCACCGTTGAGCATGAACTTCATGTTACCTGTACCGGATGCTTCTTTACTTGCTGTGGAGATCTGCTCGGAAACGTCTGCTGCTGCGAAGATCCACTCAGCGTTGGATACTCTGTAGTTTTCGATGAATACAACTTTGATCTTGCCGTTGATGGAAGCGTCATTGTTTACTACATCTGCTACGGAGTTGATGAGTTTGATGATCTTCTTGGCTGTTGCGTAACCTGCGGATGCTTTTGCACCGAAGATGAATGTTCTTGGATAGAATTCCATTTCCGGATGCATCTTGATCTGGTTGTACAGATAGATAACATGCAGGATGTTCAGGAGCTGACGTTTGTACTCGTGAAGTCTCTTAACCTGTACATCGAAGATGGAGTGCGGGTCTACTTCTACGCCATTGTGCTCAAGGATGTATTTAGCCAGACGCTCTTTGTTCTTGAACTTAATGTTCATGAATTCCTGGAGTGCTTTCTCATCATCAGCATAAACTGCCAGTTTCTTTAACTGTGGAAGGTCTGTAACCCAGTCCGGTCCGATGTGCTCTGTGATCCAGTCTGCAAGGAGTGGATTTGCGTGGAGCAGGAAACGTCTCTGAGTGATACCGTTTGTCTTGTTGTTGAATTTCTCAGGCATCATTTCATAGAAGTCTTTTAATTCCTGATTCTTCAGGATCTCTGTATGAAGGCGTGCAACACCGTTTACAGAGTAGCCTGCTGCGATTGCAAGGTGAGCCATCTTAACCTGTCCGTCATAGATGATTGCCATCTTTTTGATCTTCTCATAATTTCCCGGATATTTTGCCTGGATCTCAAGGATGAAACGACGATTGATCTCTTCGATGATCTGGTATACACGCGGAAGCAGTCTGGAGAAGAGCTCGATCGGCCATTTCTCAAGTGCTTCGGACATGATAGTATGGTTTGTGTAAGCAACAGATTTTCTTGTTACTTCCCATGCTTCATCCCATCCAAGTCCTTCTTCGTCCATGAGGATACGCATTAACTCTGCTACTGCTACAGTCGGATGTGTATCATTCATCTGGAAGGTTACTTTTTCATATAATTTATGGATATCGCCATGTTTCTTTTTATATTTGGCAATTGCTGCCTGGAGGCTTGCAGATACAAAGAAGTACTGCTGTTTCAGTCTCAGCTCTTTACCTGCATAGTGGTTGTCGTTCGGGTAAAGAACTTCTACGATATTGCGGGCAAGGTTCTCCTGCTCTACAGCTTTCTTGTAATCACCCTTGTCAAAGGAATCAAGCTCGAAGTCTACGATCGGCTCTGCATCCCAGATACGAAGTGTGTTTACTACATCATTGTCATATCCTGTGATCGGCATATCATAAGGAATGGCTTTTACTGCCTGATATCCTTCATGGATAAATTTGCTTCCGCCCTTTTCAGGATCGTACTCTACTCTTACATATCCGCCGAAGTGTACTTCCTTGGCATATTCCGGACGACGCAGTTCGAATGGGTAGCCGTTCTTTAACCAGTTATCCGGTACCTCGATCTGATAACCGTTCTGGATTTTCTGTTTGAACATTCCGTAGTGGTAACGGATTCCGCAGCCATATGCTGCGTAATTTAAAGTTGCGAGAGAATCAAGGAAGCATGCAGCCAGTCTTCCCAGACCACCGTTTCCAAGTGCCGGATCCGGTTCCTGATCTTCGATACAGTTAAGGTCAAATCCCAGTTCTTCGAGAGCTTCTTTTACTTCACCGTAAGCGCAAAGGTTGATCAGGTTGTTTCCGAGAGCACGTCCCATCAGGAATTCCATGGACATATAGTATACGATCTTCGGATCCTGTTCGTCATAAGCTTTCTGTGTTGCAAGCCAGTTATCAATGATAACATCTTTTACAGAGTAGCTTACTGCCTGGAAAATCTGCTCCTGTGTAGCTTCTTCAATTGTTTTTCGATAGAGGAATTTTACGTTGTCTTTTACGCTTTTCTTGAATGCCTCTTTCTTGAACATTTCGTTTGTCATTTCATACCTCCCGTAATGGTTTCACTGTTCACTTTATTCTCAGCAATACACCTTGCGGATATTGCCGGTGAACCTCTTCATTCCGTCAACTCTTCTGTTTTCTCATATCAGAGAAATTGGGGGCAAAGAATCTCTGCCTCCAATTTCCTCTCTGAAATCAGACTGTCAAAGATAATGATACTCTTTTTTCGACAGTCTGTCATGTGTATAATTGCCGAAATTTATAACATTTTTTTATCGTGCATTGCGAAAGTAGTATATTTCCTGTGAAATACCTGTAACTTATCATTACCTTGTCAGTAATTGACCGAATGTTGTCAATTACAGTTTCTTAACACCCATAGTTACTGCTTCTTTGTTGATGTTCCACTCTTTCACATAACCATCGGTCTCGCCAAGTACCATTTCGTCTGCAAGTACTTCTGACTTGATCTCATCTTCGTGTGCTTTCATGACATCCTGGATCTTGTCGTTTCCGTGAGCGTATACTACGATCTTGTCCATAACTTCGAAGCCGGCTTCCTTACGCATGGTCTGGATCTTGCTGATGATCTCACGTACAAATCCTTCTTCGATCAGTTCAGGTGTCAGGTTTGTATCCAGGACTACGGATGTTTCACCGTCAGATTCAGATACATAACCCTCTGTCTGTGCTGTTTCAATAAGAAGGTCTTCTTCTGTAAGCTCTACATCGTTTCCGTTGATATCCAGTTTCAGGACACCGTTGGTTCTCAACTCGTTCATTGCTGCTGTTCCATTGATGTCTGTGAGAGCCTGTCTGATTCCTCCAAGGAGTTTACCGTATTTCGGTCCTACTGTACGAAGCTGTGGTTTGAAGCTGTAGGAGATAAAGGATTCTACATCATCTGCGAATTTTACTTCTTTGACATTCAGTTCGTCTGCGATGATGTCAGTGTAGAATTCACTCATTTTCTTCTCAGCTTTTACATACATAGTTCCGATCGGCTGACGGTTCTTGATGTTTGCTGTATTTCTGCAGGCACGTCCCAGAACTACGATCTCCAGAAGCTCTTTCATGTCTGCTTCCAGATCTTTGTCGATCCATGCTTCGTTTACAGTTGGGAAGTCGCAGAGATGGATACTCTCCGGAGCATCTTTATCCACGCTTCTTACCAGGTTCTGATAGATGTCTTCTGTCATGAACGGGATCATCGGAGCAGCTGTCTTGGCGATGGTTACCAGTGCATGGTACAGAGTCATGTAAGCATTGATCT
>ERZ772885.644-NODE-644-length-24249-cov-8.696660_pt1 | contig 24249 bp, 16 predicted proteins | sample MGYA00580580_ERZ772885 | MGnify/ENA primary metagenome ERZ772885 (study PRJEB29015, sample SAMEA2737673) | human gut metagenome | biome: human gut; feature: human-associated habitat; material: faeces | place: China | collected 2012 ...
ATTGTGCTTGACGCCTCCAACCCTCATGTGGGCATGATGCTGCCATTCATCTTCACGCTGGCGTCCGTGCCATTGGCGTTGGCCGGATGGGCCTTGGCCAAGCGGCGTGGGTGAAACGGGATCGGGCTACGCCCGATGGATGGTTGGCGGCTTCGCCGGGGTCTCTCCCTCAGTCCGCTTCGCGTCCAGCTCGAACGCAATTAATGATGGCTTTCAGCCAACTGAATTATTGCTCACTGTCGTTCGCCCTCACCTAAAAACGCCTCCGGCGTTTTCTTCACGGTTCGGCTCATCAGAGGGAGCTCGACTTCACGGTTCGGCTCGTCAGAGGGAGCTTGATTCTGTGGACGGGGTATTGGCGTGAGGGCTTGGCGGTGATAGGCTGATTGCCGATTGGAAAACGTCCCGGGTACATTGCCGGGCAGGTACGGGTAGACAGGGAAGAAGACATGATCAAGGTTTCGGTGGTCGGAGCAAAGGGCCGCATGGGCTCGCACGTGGTCGAAGCGGTGAACAACGCCGAGGATACGCAGCTGGCGCTCGCATTGGATGCCGGCGACGACCTGACCCAGATCACCACCGACAACACCGATGTGGTCGTCGAATTCACCGTGCCGTCCGTCAGCCTGAACAACGTGCTGACCCTGATCGGCCAAGGCGTGGACGTGGTGGTCGGCACCACCGGCTGGACCGACGAGAAACTCGCCCAGGTCAAATCCGCCATCGCCAACGGTCCGAAGCCCGAAACCCAGAAGGTCTTCATCGCACCTAACTTCGCGATCTCCGCCGTACTGGCCGACTACTTTGCCACCAAGGCCGCGAAATACTTCGAATCCGCCGAAGTCATCGAACTGCACCACCCCACCAAGGTGGACGCCCCCTCCGGCACTGCCATCCACACCGCCCACGGCATCGCCGAAGCGCGCAAGGCGGCCGGCTTGGGTCCGGTTCCGGACGCCACCGAAACCGATGGCGGCTCCCGCGGCCAGGTGGTGGACGGCATCCACGTGCACGCCGTGCGTCTGCGTGGCCTCAACGCCCATGAGGAGGTGCTGTTTGGCAACTCCGGCGAACAGCTGACCATCCGCGCCGACAGCTTCGACCGCATCTCCTTCATGCCGGGCGTGCTGCTGGCCGTGCGCAAGGTCTCCACCGGAACCTACCCGGGTCTGACCGTCGGCCTCGACCACTTCCTCGACCTGTAATCGTAATTCTTTTTTCAAACTGCCGACGGGTGCATGTGTCTCCCGTCGGCAGTTTTTTTATGGCGGATCTGTTCCGATTATTTGGCAAGGCGTGCGATGGCGGCGCTGACTTCCGCCAGCTTTTCGTCGGCGACGGTACCGCCCTCCGCCGCGGCTTTGGCGACGCAATGGTGCAGATGGTCGTCGAGCAGCAGTAGCGCCACCGACTTCAGCGCGCTGTCCGCTGCGGAAATCTGTGTCAGAATGTCGATGCAGTATTCGCCGTTTTCCGTCATCTGCCGAATGCCGCGCACCTGCCCTTCGATGCGATTCAATCGTGCGATGATCCTCTTCTGGTCGCTTGCGTACCCATGTTGTGTGGCGTTCATATCGTCCTCCTCGCTGCGCTGAAAATTTTATCTACGGCTGAAGTTTGCTCGTCCTTCTTGCCAATATACCCTATAGGGGTATATTGTGATGGTGTTTGCCGAAATCGAAAGCCAATTACGGACGGAAGGCGGCTGGAATATGCACATCGCAATCGCGCTTATTATGGCGCTGCTCGTCACGGCGGGCGTGCTGTGGTTCTTCTTCGCACCGCGCAAAGCGTATCGTGCGCCGTTGCGCGACGGCGTGCAGGAAGCGGTCGTCGAAGTCAAAGGCGGGTACAGCCCGGCCGTCATCGAAGCCGAAGCCGGCGTGCCGTTGCGGCTGATCTTCGATCGCAAGGAAGACGGCGAATGCTCGTCGCATGTCGTGTTCTCCGATTTCGGGGTCGATCTTGCGTTGCCCGCCTTCCGCACGACCACGCTGACGCTTCATCTCGACCAGCCGGGCGAGTATCCCTTCGCATGCGGTATGAACATGCTGCACGGCACGTTGCGCATACTGCCGGGAAAGCATGCAAGTGTCGGTGCCGCCGCCGGTTCCGCGGAAACAGGCGTGCAATGCGCGCAAAAAGGCGCCGTCCAAACGTCCGGTTCGGGTGATTCGGGCAAATCGCGCGGATCGGAATCGGAAATTCGCGCCCTCATCACCCGTCTTATCGTGGCGGCCGTCTGCACGATTCCGGTATTCGGCTCCACCATGCTCATGCTGTATCCGATGCCGAACTGGCTGCAGTTCCTGCTGATGCTGCCAATCGTCGGCTATGCGGCATTGCCGATTTTCCGCAGCGGTTTCGCCGCGATCGCCCACCGTTCGCCGGAGATGAACGCGCTCGTCAGCCTCGGCGCGCTGGCCGCATTCGCCTACTCCTGCGTGGTCACCTTCGCACCGAACGTCCTGCCCGAGAACGCGCGCGAACCGTATTTCGAAGCGGTCGGTGTGGTCGTCACGCTTATGCTTGTCGGCCAGCTGCTCGAAGCGCGCGCCCGCAAAGGCACCGGTGAAGCCATGCGCGCATTGGCGGGTCTGCAACCGAAAACCGCCCGCGTGGTGCGAGACGGCAAGGAAACCAGCATCGCCATCGATGACGTGCGCGTCGGCGACATCATCGCCATCCGCCCCGGCGAGCAGCTGCCGGTCGACGGCATCGTCATATCCGGCAGCTCCACCGTGGACGAATCGATGATCACCGGCGAAGCCATGCCGGTCGCCAAAACCGAGGGCAGCGAAGTGACGGGCGTCACCATCAACGGTGGTGGCTCGCTGCGGTACCGCGCCACGAAAGTCGGCAAGGACACCGTGCTCGCGCAGATCATCGGCATGGTGGCCGCCGCACAAAGCTCGAAAGCCCCCGTGCAACGATTGGCGGACCGTATCTCCGGCGTTTTCGTGCCGGCCGTGGTACTCATCGCCGTATGGTCGTGCGCGCTGTGGTTCGCGTTCGGCCCCGAACCGCGTGTCACGCACGCGCTGGTCGCCGCGGTATCGGTGCTGCTGATCGCCTGCCCGTGCGCGCTCGGACTGGCGACTCCGTTGTCGGTGACGGTCTCGACTGGCCGCGCGGCTCGCATGGGGGTGCTGGTCCGTTCCGCCGAAGCGTTGGAAACATGCGGCAAAGTCAATGCCGTCGTATTGGATAAGACCGGCACGATCACCGCCGGCAAACCCACCCTTACCGATGTGCTGCCGTTGGGCGTGTGGCATCGGCGTCCCGATGATTTGCTGACGATTGTCGCCGCCGCCGAACGTGATTCCGAGCATCCGCTCGCTGCTGCGATCGTTGCCGCAGCTGCGGAAAAAGCCGACGTCGCGGACGTTGCGGAACTCGCGCAAACCACCGATTTTCAGGCGATTGCCGGCCGTGGCGTCACCGCGCGCGTCACCTTCCGCGGTCTGCCGCACACCGTCGCCGTCGGCAACACCGACCTGATCGACGACCTTGACGTCGACATGCCCGACATTACGTCCGATACCTCCGAAATTGCCTCCGAGACCATCCACGATACGAACCTCGACGCCATCATCGCCGACATGGAACTCCTGTCACAGCAAGGCAAAACGCCGATCCTAGCGGCCATCGACGGCCATCTCGCCGGCATCGTCGCCGTCGCCGACGTGCCGAAAGCCGACTCGCGCCAAGCCATCGAACTGCTCCGCAAACGTGGCGTCGAAGCCGTCATGCTCACGGGAGACAATCCGACCACCGCACGCGCCATCGCAAGCCAGGTCGGTATCGACGAACGTCATGTGATCGCCGGCGTGCGGCCGGAACGCAAGGCCGACGAAATCGCAAAACTCCAATCGCAAGGCTATACGGTGGCGATGGTCGGCGACGGCATCAACGACGCGCCCGCCCTCGCCCGAGCCAACGTCGGTTTCGCCATCGGCACCGGCACCGACGTGGCCGTCCAATCCGCGGATGTGACACTGATGGGCGGATCGCTCATGGGGCTCGTGCACGCGCTCGACCTGACGCATGCCGCCATGCGCAACATCGCGCAGAACCTCGGCTTCGCACTCGGCTACAACAGCATCGGCATCGCGATCGCGGCCGGCGTGCTGTATCCGTTCACCGGAACGCTGCTGAATCCGATGATCGCCGGCGCCGCGATGGCGTTCTCGTCGTTGTGCGTGGTGACGAACGCAAGCCGGCTGCGCCTGTTCGATCCGGACGCGGAGGCGGCGAAAAACAAGACGTATCGGGTACGCAAGCCCGATCCGAGCAAAAATAATGGCAACCAGCACAGTCGGAAAGGAACGATCATGGGACTGTTCAGCGATCACAAGGCCAAGAAGGAAGCCGAGAACATGGGCGCGATGGGCGCCGGACACTGCTGCGGCGGTCATGACGGCCACGGCATGGCTTCGAATATGGGCGATTCCGCGGCGAACGTTGCGAAGGACCCGGTTTGCGGCATGAGCGTCGATCCGGCCACCGCGGCCGCGACCCGCGAATACGGCGGCGTCACCTACTACTTCTGCAACCCCGGTTGCGCCGACAAGTTCGCCCAGAACCCGGCCGCCTACCTGGGCTGAGACCTGATTCTCGTCCGTCCCCAATCTGCCGACATCGAATGACATCCGGCCGTCGGCGGGTTGGGGATTTTTGTTGAATGGTTGATTTATGGATTCCGATTCACGGACGAACGATAAGATTCCCCTCCCGCACTCCGGAGAGCGCGTCCCGCCCCGCTACAAACGTGCGCGTGACGACGCCGTTAAGCGTCATGCCATCGCAGGCGCAGATCGGATTGCGGCTTTCCAAAGCGGTAGCATCCACAACAAACCGTTCGTACGGGCGAATAATCGCCAAATCGGCCCGCAATACCGGCGTTATATCGCCACGATCGTCAAGTCCCACAAGCCGTGCGGTGTTGCACGACATCCACCGCACGACGTCGGCCAAACTCAAGCCGCGCCGCATCGCACCCGTCAACACCGCGCGGAATCCGACCTGCAGACTGGAAACGCCACCCCACGCGGTGGCGAGCGTGCCGGCTTTCATATCCGCGCTGGTCGGGGAATGATCGGTGACGACACCATCCAACGTGCCGTCGGCAAGCCCCGCCCATAGCGCGTCCTGCTCATGCAGATCACGAATCGGCGGACAGCATTTGAACGCGGTGGCGTTGTCGGGAATATGGTCGCAATCCAACGTGAGGCAATGCGGACAGGTCTCCGCGCTGACCGGCAGTCCTTCGGCCTTCGCCCGCCGCAGCACGTCCACGCTCAGACCGCTGGACACGTGCAGAATATGCGTGCGGCAGCCGGTGCGTGCCACCAGCCGTACGATCTTGCGCACCGCGTTCGCCTCGCATTCGGCCGGGCGTGACGCCTCGAAACTGCGATAGGACGCATCCACGTGCCCGTCATACCGCATCAAATCGTCCGGATCCTCCGCATGGCAGACAAGCAGCCCGCCGAACGAAGCGATTTCGCGCATCGCGCGTTCCAGTTCCTCATACGACAGCGAACCGTATTCGTCAACGCCGCTGGGGGAGAGGAAGCATTTGAAACCGAACGTCCCCGCATCCCATAATTCCCGAAGCCGCCCCAGATTCGACGCGTCCACACCGCCCCAGAAGCCAACCTGCACATACGATTCGTGCAATGCGCATGACCGTTTGCTGCGCAACGCCTCGACGGTGAGCGTCGGCGGAACGGAATTGAGCGGCATGTCCAATATGGTGGTCATGCCTCCGGCCGCGGCCGCCCGGGTGGCGCATGCGAAACCCTCCCATGCGGTGCGGCCCGGCTCGTTGATATGCACGTGAGTGTCGACGATGCCGGGAATCAGTATTTCGTCGTTACGCAGCTGGATGGTTTCGACCGCGTCGATAGGCGCCCGTCCGTTCGCGCCGGGACCGTTCGAATCAGACGCGACCGATGCGATACGCCCGTCCCGTACGACGACGGTACCGTATGTTTCGACGCCATGCGTCAGTATGGTGCCGTGGATGGCCAAATCCGCACGCGGACGGTCGTGCTCGAAATCGTTGCCGAAGTCGTTCCCGTATCCCTGTTCAAAATCGCGCCCGTAATCATGGCCGTGACCATCCACGTCTGTTCCATCCATGCCATGCGCCTCCTCGCGTGATGACTTTGGTTGGGCTCGACGCCCTTTCTGCTTCAAGACTACGCGATGCCGCGTTCAACAGTATTCGCAGCAGTCGGGGATTTTTGTTGCCGCGTTAGTCGCCCATTTCGCTGGTTTGGCACCGTTTCTTCTATGCCGAATCCGCCCGATATGCGATGTTGATTGTGTGGGGTAAGCTGTTTTTGCCATGGTCGGTCATCTCCTGATGGTGGGTCGCGTTGCCAAGAGGCGCCGCCACTGCCTGTGATGGATGCATTTCAGTGCTTACGGCATCTGAAATTCTTCATTCGTCGTGACAGTTGTCGGCGGCCAAACCTGGTGAAACCCGGAAAGCAAGGGGTAGCATCGTCAGGAGAGCGGATGCGCCGCGTGAGAATGTACTGCAGGGAAGGGCGATGAGCGTGACTTCTGGAATTATGCTTTCAGACAATATGGGGGCTTTGAAGGACGCCATGGACGAGGAAGGCAATGCTGCCGCGGACCTCGGCTTGGTGGCGCGCATCCGGGAATCCTTCGATTCGCTGACTGCGACGGAACGTGAGGCCGCGCAGTTCATTCTGGGTCATCTGACCGACGTGCTGGTCTGCAATTCCGTGGAATTGTCGCAGTTGAGCGGCATCTCGCAGCCGACGCTCAGCCGCCTGTACCGCAAGCTCGGCTATGCGAACGCGGGCGAATTCAGACGTGACGTGCGTCGCGTCCATCGTCCTGGCTCTCCGGAGCTTTCACGGCACACCCAGTGCGACGATTTGGTCGCCGACCATCTGCGCCGTGACGAGGAAAGCCTGAAACGCACGTTTGAAGGCATCGACCGCGCGCAACTGTCATCCGCATGCCAAGCCATGGCCACGGCCCCGCATGTGGCGGTGGTCGGGTACCGCAGCAGCTATCCCGTGGCGCTGCACATGCGCGAACAGCTGATGCGGCTACGCGGAAACGTTGATATTCTGCCGAATCCAGGCCAGTCCATAGCCGAAGATCTGGTTGATTATGCGGCAGGCGACGTAATCGTCATCATCGGCGTGGGCCGGCGTCTTCCCTTCTTCTCACGGCTCATCGACGTGATGCTTGAGCGCGGCCTGACCGTGGTGGTGATTGGCGACATTTCGGCGCGCAACGCCGTCATCGGCCGTAACGTCGCCTTCTTCAAAGTGGTGCTGAACTCCCACGTGCTGACGAGCTTCACCGCGGCGTTCGCCCTGATCGCCCTGATGGTGGACGAAGTCGGAAAATGCCTCGTCGATACCGAAGACGAGGTGCACGCGCGTATCGAAGGCATCAACGATTGCTTCGATGCGCTCAATGAGCTTGAAGATTGATAGGGAAAATCTAGGCGCGGCACGTCCCGTTGGAACGGCGGTAAACGGAAGTGGAAGCGGGAATGGGGACGGAATGAATTCAAAACGAAACATGCTGGCGTACGACCGGTCCTCCACCGGATTGTGGGTGGCTTTGATTTTCCTCGTATCGCTGAATCTGCGGCCCGCCATCGCCGCCGTCGGGCCGGTCCTCGCCCAAATGGGAACCGACCTTGCGTGGGGTGAGGGCGTGCAGGGCGTATTGACGGCGATTCCGCTGATCGCCTTCGCCGCGGTCAGCCCGCTGGTCACGTTCCTTGCACGCCGCATCGGCATCGACATGTCGATTCTGCTGGCCCTGCTGTGCATCGCGGCGGGCGACGCCATCCGCTCGTTCGGCGGCGGCGTTGGCATCTGGCTGGGCACGGTGGTGTTCGCTTCCGCCGTCGCCGTCGGCAACGTTCTGGTTCCGGTAATCGCGAAACGTGACTACGCCGGCCATGTCGCGATGGCGACCGGCGTCTATTCCGGCTGCATCACCGCCGGCAGCGCCACCGCAGGTTTGCTGTCCGCGCCGCTTGCGCAGATGTGGGGCGGTTGGCGTGCGTCACTCGCCTTCTGGAGTGTGCCTCCGCTGGTTGTCGCCGCGCTGTGGGCGTTGCGTATCCTGCACAATCGCAAAGTCGTTATCGCTTCCGCCGGCGGCACCATCGAAACCAGCGATACTGGCGATATCGATGATATTGGCGATCGCAGCACGACGGCCAACGCACAAAACCCGCATTCCGCACAGCGACCGGCATGTTCCACGCAATCGTCGCATGGCGTGTTCGCCCGCGTGCTGCGCCGTCCGATGACGTGGTACGTGACGGCCTTCATGGGGCTGCAATCGTCCGCTTTCTACACCATGTCCAATTGGATGCCGTCCATCTCCGCATCCATCGGCTACGATGCCTCCACCGCCGGCGTGCATCTGTTCATCTTCCAAGGCATCGGCATCCTTTCCGGCTTGGTCATTCCTAAGCTCATGAACGTGCGCGGCAACCAGGTCTGCGCGGCGCTCGCCGCCAGCGCTCCCATGCTGATCGCCGGCCTTGGCATGCTGCTGTTGCCTCACCTCATGCCGGTATGGGCGTTCGTCGGTGGTTGCGCGCAGGGCGCTTCGCTGGTCGTGGCGCTCGCACTGATCGCGCTGCGCGGCCGTGACAGCGCCGAAACCGTGGTGCTGTCGGGCGTTGCGCAGTCGTTCGGCTATCTGATCGCGTCGCTCGGCCCGCTTATGTTCGGCGTGTTGGTCCAGGCCACCGGCGGCCATCATGTGCCGCTGATGGTGTTCACGTTCGTCGCTTTCCTGCAGTGCGTCGTCGCGGTCATCGTCGGCAGGCCTTCCAAAATGTGACTTTTCACATCTCGCGAAATCGAAAGCGTCCGCAGAGGGAAGTACCGTTAGCCGTATGACAAGCCCTAAGACTGACGACGGTACAATGCATCTGCTCGATCCTGCTCCCTTCGGACGTATCCTTCCGGCCATGGTCACCCCCATGAAGGCCGACGGAGCCGTAGATTTCGAAGCCGCGCAACAGCTGGCGAGGCAGCTCGTGGCGGATGGTGCCGACGGTCTTGTGGTCAACGGCACCACCGGCGAATCTCCGACCACTCACATGGAGGAGAAGGTCGAGCTGGTTCAGGCCGTCAAGGAAGTCGTGGACGTGCCGGTCATTTCCGGCGCCGGTTCCAACGACACCGCGCACACCGTGCGCATGGTGGAGCAGACCCAGGAGGCGGGCGCCGACGCGGTGCTCGTGGTCGCCCCGTATTACTCCCGTCCGTCGCAGGAAGGCGTGTTCCGCCACTACAAGGCGGTCAACGATTCCGCGGACAAGCCGATCATCATCTACGATGTGCCGGGCCGTACCGGACTGCACATCCAGCTGGAAACCTACCGTCGTATGGCCGAACTCGACCACGTCAAGGCCGTCAAGGACGCCACCGGCGACATCGCAGGCGCGGTGCGCAAGCGCATGGAGACCGGTCTGACCTGGTATTCGGGCGATGACGGCCTGTTCCTGCCGTTCCTGTCCGTCGGCGCCGTCGGCATCATCTCTGTGATCGCACACGCGGCCGCCGGTCCGATGCGTGACCTCGCCAACGCGTTCGATCGTGGCGATATCCACGAAGCGCAGCGCATCTCCGTGCAGCTGGCGCCGCTCGTCGAAGCGATGAACGGCAATGGCTTCCAGGCCGTGATGGCCAAGGCCTCGCTGAAGGTGCGTGGAATCCTCGACTCCACCGAAATGCGCCTGCCGAACGTCGGTCCGGGCGAAGCGGAACTCGTGCGCGCGGAAAAGGGCATGCGCGCCGCGGGACTGCTGTGAACCGAATCGCATGATGCGACTGGCCTGTCGCGCATGAACGCCGGCAGGCACCCAAATTCCTCGTTTCCGCATAGGCGGAGACAATTAGTAATAGAAATCCAACTAGGAAATGGCTACAGAAGAAACCACAAAGACAACAACACACAAGCGCGGCAGCAAGGCTGCCAAGCGCACTGAAACCGCAGTCAAGGCATCCAAGACCACCAAGGCCGCGAAGTCCGAGAAGACCGCCACCAAGAAGGCCAAGTCCTCCACCCGCAGCCGTGGCAACGGTGGCTCGCGCAACGGCGGCTCCCGTGGATTCCGTGGCGGCAACGGTTCGAACCGTCGCCCGTCGCATTCCGCTCCGCAATCCACCGCGCCCCAGCAGGACGAGGTGCTGATCGCCCCGCCGAAGTACCGCAAGGGCTCCATGCGCATCGTGCCGCTCGGCGGTCTGGGTGAGATCGGCCGCAACATGAACGTGGTCGAATACAACGGGCATATCCTGCTCATCGACTGCGGCGTGCTCTTCCCGGAAGAGGAGCAGCCGGGCGTGGATCTCATCCTGCCTGACTTCCACTACATCAAGGACCGTCTCGACAAGGTCGAGGCGCTCGTGCTCACCCACGGCCACGAAGACCACATCGGTGGCGTGCCGTACCTGCTCAAGCTCCGCCCGGACATTCCGCTGATCGGTTCCAAGCTCACCCTCGCCTTCGTTGAGGCCAAGTGCAAGGAACACCGCATCAACCCGACGCTCGTCGAGGTCAAGGGACGCGACAAGCTCAAGGTCGGCCCGTTCAACCTGGAATTCGTGAACGTCACGCACTCCATTCCGGACGCGCTCGCCGTGTTCGTGCAGACCCCCGCCGGCTCGCTTATCGACACCGGCGACATCAAGCTCGACCAGCTGCCGCTCGACCACCGCATCACCGATCTGGTGGAATTCGGCAAGCTCGGCGAAAAGGGCGTGGACCTCCTGATGATGGACTCCACCAACGCCGAGGTCCCAGGCTTCGTCAAGCCGGAAACCTCCATCGGTCCGGCGCTCGACCAGGCGTTCGCACAGGCCACTCGCAAGATCATCGTGGCCAGCTTCTCCAGCCACGTGCACCGCGTGCAGCAGGTCGTCGACGCGGCCCACAAGTACGGCCGCAAGGTCGTGTTCGTCGGACGTTCCATGGTCCGCAACATGTCCATCGCAGCAGATCTGGGCTACCTGCGTCTGCCCGAGGACACCGTCATCGACCTGAAGCAGGCCCATGACGTGCAGGACGACAAGCTCGTCTACATGTGCACCGGCTCCCAGGGCGAGCCGATGGCCGCGCTCGGCCGCATCGCCGACGGCAACCACCGCGACATCACCATCAACGAGTTCGACACGGTGATCCTCGCCAGCTCCCTGATCCCAGGCAACGAGCATGGCGTCTACAAGGTCATCAACAAGCTCGTGCAGCTCGGAGCCCGCGTGGTCAACCGAGACAACGCCGCCGTGCACGTCTCCGGCCACTGCAACGAAGGCGAGCTGCTGTACATGTACAACATCGTCAAGCCGAAGTGCGCCATGCCTATCCACGGCGAAAACCGCCACTTGGTGGCCAACGGCATGATCGCCGTCAAGACCGGCGTCGATCCGCAGAACGTCGTGCTGGCCGAAGACGGCGACGTCGTCGACCTGTACCACGGCCAGGCCGCGGTCGTCGGCTCCGTGCCGTGCGGCTACGTCTACGTCGATGGCGATTCCGTCGGCGAACTGACCGACGAAGAACTCGAGAAGCGCCGCATCCTCGGCACCGAAGGCTTCGTGTCCAGCTTCGTGGTCGTCGACACCGAAACCGCGGATGTCATCACCGGCCCGAAGATCTACCTCAACGCGGTCGCGGAAGACGAAAGCGAGTTCGACAAGGTCCGTCACCAGATCGTCGAGCAGCTGCAGGACGCGATGATGCAGGGCACGCGCGACACCTACAAGCTGCAGCAGATCATGCGACGCACGCTCGGCGGCTGGGTGGCACGACAGCTGCACCGCAAGCCGATGATCGTCCCCGTCGTCGCCGACATCGCGCAGGACGTGGATGACGCGATGGGACTGAACGCCGCGAAATAAGCCGTAAATTTACCATAAATTGAATCAAGGCGACGTGATCGGCACAACTGATCGCGCCGCCTTCTGTTACCAGAAAGAAGGAGTGACATGCCAGGAGCAAACCTCACCCGAATCGAAGCGGAAGAACGCAAAAGCATCATCGCCGCGCCAATCCATTACACGGTCAAGCTTGACCTGACCCGCGGAGCCAAGGATTTCGGCTCCGAAACCACCATCACCTTCGACGCGAAGCCGGGGGAGTCAAGCTTCCTTGACCTCATCGCCAACGAAGTCAGCGAGATCACCCTCAACGGCGAAACCCTCGACCCGGCCGAAGCATACGCGGACAGCCGCATCGAGCTGAAGGGCCTCAAGGAGCACAACGAGGTCACCGTCAAGGCGATGTGCCAGTACTCCAACACCGGCGAAGGCCTGCACCGCAGCGTTGACCCGTCCGACGGCAACGTCTACCTGTACACCCAGTTCGAAGTGCCGGACGCCCGTCGCGTCTACGCCGTGTTCGACCAGCCTGATCTGAAGGCCGTGTTCGACTTCTCCGTGCTCGCAGCCAAATCCTGGATCGTCACGTCCAACATGCCCACCGCCTCCGTGACCGACAACGAAACCGTCACCGAGGAAGGCACGCTCGGCGATCACGCCGCCGAAACCACCAAGCTGTGGGTGTTCGAACCGACCCCGACCATGAGCTCCTACCTCACCGCCATCTGCGCCGGACCGTACGCCGAATGGCACACCGAATACGCCAATGAGGACGGCCGCACCGTGCCGATGGCCATGTACTGCCGCCAGGCGCTCGCCAAGGCCTTCAGCAAGGACGTCGACTACCTGTTCGACATCACCAAGAAGGGCTTCGCCTTCTACGCCAAGACCTGGGGCGTGCCGTACCCGTACGCCAAGTTCGACCAGATCTACGTGCCGGAGTACAACGCCGGCGCCATGGAGAACATCGGCATGGTCACCATCCGCGACCAGTACGTGTTCGAATCCAAGGTCACCGACGCCTACGCGGAACGCCGTGTGGTCACCGTGCTGCACGAGCTCGCCCACATGTGGTTCGGCGACTACGTGACCATGAAGTGGTGGAACGACCTGTGGCTCAACGAATCCTTCGCCGAGTTCACGTCCACCCTCGCCACCGCCGAAGCCACCGAATGGAAGGACGCCTGGGCAACCTTCAGCTCCGGCGAAAAGAGCTGGGCGCTGCGTCAGGACCAGCTGAGCACCACCCACCCGATCGTCGCCCCGATCAACGACCTCAACGACACCTACGTCAACTTCGACGGCATCACCTACGCCAAGGGCGCCTCCGTGCTGAAGCAGCTCGTGTACTACGTGGGCCGTGAGAAGTTCTTCAAGGGCATCAACAACTACCTCAACAAGCATGCCTACTCCAACGCCACCCTCGCCGACCTGCTCGCCGAACTGGAACTCACTTCCGGCCGCGACCTGAAGGCGTGGAGCGCCCAGTGGCTTGAGGAATCCGGCATCAACACCATCGCCACCGAAGTCGAAGAGAACGAGGACGGCACCATCAAGCGTCTCGCCCTGCGCCAGACCGCTCCGGCCGAGCATCCCGTGCTGCGCGCCCACCGTCTCGCCGTCGGCTTCTACAACGAGGATCCGGAAACCGGCAAGATCGTGCGCACCGACCGTTTCGAACTGGACGTCGACGGCGAACTGACGGTCGTCGATGCTGCCGCCGGCAAGGCACGTCCGTCGCTGATCCTGGTGAACGACGACGACTTGACCTACACGAAGCTGCGTTTCGACGACAAGAGCCTCGCATTCGCGACAAGCAACCTGTACCGCTTCGACGATGCGCTCGCCCGTTCCGTGCTCTGGCTCGCCCTGTGGGACATGACCCGCGACGGCGAACTGCCGGCACGCCAGTTCATCGACACCTCGCTGGCCGCGCTCGCCACCGAACACGAGTCCACCACCTTCCGTTACGCGCTGGCACAGGTCAGCACCACCGCATGGCATTACACCGCTCCGGCAGAGCGTGCCGAGATCGTGAAGCATGTGGCCGCCGAACTGTTCAAGCTGGCGGGTCAGGCCAAGGCCGGCTCCGACGAACAGTTCCAGCTCGTCACCGCCTACCTGGGCTACGGCGAGCCGGGCGACGAGGCGTTCGTCGCCAACGCGAAGGGCCTGCTCGACGGTTCCGTGGCATTCGACGGTCTGGAAATCGACAACAACTTCCGCTGGACCATCATCAACGCGCTGAGCACCGTCAACGCGATCGACCAGGCGGGAATCGACGCCGAACTGGCCAAGCGCGAAACCACTGAGAACCGTGAGTTCGCCTATGGCGCACGCGCCGTGGCCGGTACCGCCGAAGCGAAGGCATGGGCTTGGAACGAGGCCCTGCACAACGACGAGCTGACCAACATGCAGCTCGAGGCTGTGGCCGGTGGCTTTGCGGCCACCCCGCGCGCCGATTTGGCCGAACCGTACGCCGAGAAGTATTTCGAGGTCGCCGACTGGATTTGGGAGCACAAGACCTTCCACATGGCTGAAGCGCTGCTCGAAGGCCTGTATCCGGGCTATGCCGATCCGGCGAAGCTCGTGGAGCTGGGTGACGCCTGGCTCGCCTCCCATAAGGACGCGGACAACGCCTTGCAGCGCATTGTGCGTGGCAACGTCGAGGCTTCTCACCGCACGCTGAAAGTGCGCGACTTCAACGCCGCGCTCTGATAGCGCTTTTCTGATGGCGCTTGGAGTATGTGGGGCGATTCGAACGATCTGAACGTTCCGCACACTCCAAGCCGGCATGATTCCGTTTAAGAGTCGGAATGATTCCGTCTGGAAACCGGAACGACCGGAGTGTTCATGCTTAGAGTCCGTCATGTCGTCGCACGATTTTGATTTTGGGTGCGATTTTCAAAGTCATGCGACGGGTATATCGGCATTTATGCCTCCTAATCCTCGGTTTTCGCTTGAAAATAAGGGTCAGGGGGCATTTTTGCGTCGAAGGCTGTCGCACGAATTTGATTTTGGAGGCATTTTTCAAAGTTGTGCGACAAGCGTGCTGGCTTTCATACCCTCTAACTCTTATTTTTCGCTGATTTTCAACGGAAAATGATAGTTAGGGGGTATTTCTTTATCAAGTGTTGTCGCACGACTTGATTTTCCGCCTTGAAATCAAAGTCGTGCGACACGAAAAGGGCATTGCGCGCCGTGAAATTCTTTGAATTGTGAAGTGTTATGCGATTGCGTCGTCACCTGCTGGTTTCGGCGGCACGGTTGAGTACGATAGGTCACGGAAATATCGTTTGCAGATAGCGAGGATTTGAGACTCATGCCACGTATGTTCGGAACCGACGGCGTTCGAGGATTGGCGAATAGGGATTTGACGGCACAGCTGGCGCTTGATTTGGGTGACGCCGCGGTGCGCGTGCTGGGCGATGACGAGCGGAGCGAATTCGAAAGCCGTCGCCGTGCGCTGGTCGGTCGTGATACACGAGTTTCCGGCGATTTCCTCGCCGCCGCATTGTCCGCTGGCATGTCCGCCGGCGGCTTCGACGTGATCGACGCCGGCATCATCCCGACGCCGGGCGTCGCATACCTGACGTCCGTGCTTAACGTGGAAATGGGCGCGGTGATCTCCGCATCCCACAATCCGATGCCCGACAACGGCATCAAGTTCTTCGCCCGCGGCGGCTTCAAGCTGCCCGACACCAAGGAAGACGAGATCGAAGCGGTGCTCGGCCAGGATTGGGATCGTCCTACCGGCGCCGGCGTGGGTCGTGTCAGCCATGACACCGCCACCGCAACCAACCTGTACATCGACCATCTGGTTTCCGCCATCGCGCCGGTCGGTCCGGACAAGTCGCAGCCGACGCCGCTGAAGGGCCTGAAGATCGTGGCCGATTGCGCGAACGGCGCCACGTCCGTGGTCGCTCCGGAAGCCTTGCGCCGCGCCGGCGCCGACGTGACCGTCATCAACGCGTCGCCGGACGGCTACAACATCAACAAGAACGCCGGCTCCACCCATCCTGAGCAGCTGCAGGCCATGGTCAAGGCCTCCGGCGCCGTCATGGGCGTTGCCTTCGATGGTGACGCCGACCGTTGCCTTGCCGTGGATGAGGATGGCAACATGGTCAACGGTGATCAGATCATGGGCATTCTGGCGCGCGCCAAGAAGAACGCGGGCAAGCTCAACCATGACACCCTCGTCGTGACGGTGATGAGCAACCTCGGTCTGAAGTTGGCCCTGCGTTCCATGGGCATCAAGACCGTGCAGACCAACGTGGGCGACCGTTACGTGCTTGAAGAGATGCTGCGAGGCGATTATTCGCTCGGCGGCGAGCAGTCCGGCCACGTGATCAACCGTGAATTCGCCACCACCGGCGACGGCACCCTGACCGCGCTCACCCTGTGCAACGAGGTCGTCAAATCCGGTAAGAGCCTGAAGGAACTGGCCGCCGACTTCCCGCAGCTGCCGCAGACGCTCATCAACGTGCCGAACGTGGACAAGATGGCCGCCAAGACCAACGCCAAGGTGCAGGCCGCGGTGGAACGCGAAGAGAAGCTGCTGGGCGACACCGGCCGCGTGCTGCTGCGTCCGTCCGGCACCGAGCCGCTCGTGCGCGTCATGGCCGAAGCCGAAACCCAGCAGCAGGCAGACGAAGTGTGCGATCGCCTCGCCAAGGTCGTCGCCGACGAACTCACCCTGTAAGAGCCCGCAAGGAGATATGCCCCATGTTCGGACACAACTCGAAAGTGGACCTCGAATTCAACCGCGAGGTCGAAAAGCTCATCAAAACCGGCGGCAAAGAGAAAATCATGCCGATCGTGCAGGCCGGCGAACCGGTATTGCGCCAGCAGACCATCGCCTACGACGGCCAGTTGAGCCGCAAAACGCTTGACAAGCTCATCGACACCATGCGCACCACCATGCTGGAAGCGCCGGGCGTGGGCCTCGCAGCCACCCAGATCGGTCTCGGTCTGGCTTTGGCCGTCGTCGAAGACCACGTATGCGAAGGCGACGATGGCGATCCGCGCGAAGCCGCGGAATTCCCCTTCCACGCCATCATCAACCCCAGCTACGAGCCGATCGGCACCGAAACCCGCAGCTTCTACGAAGGCTGCCTGAGCTTCGACGGTTACCAGGCCGTACGCAAGCGTTGGCTTGACATCATCGCCCGTTGGCAGGATGAGGACGGCAACAAGCATGAGGAACATCTGCACGGCTGGCCGGCCCGCATCTTCCAGCATGAAACCGACCATTTGAGCGGTGAACTGTACATCGACCAGGCCGAAATCCGAAGCCTGACCACCAATGAGAACCTTGAGGATTTCTGGTGCGAGGATCCGGTACCGACCGAAGCGGCGGCCGAACTCGGCTTCGAACTGTAACCGCGTAAACGAACGAGACAAGAACGATGAATGCCTCCCAGGCGAACACTTGGGAGGCATTCATCATATTCGGGATTATTGGAATGTTCGAAACATGAGTATTCCAAATATTCCAATATTTCAGTATTCCGGATTCACTAGCACATCGTACGTATCCGTGTTCCGCTCGGCGTCCGAACGCAGATCCCAGCCAGGCTTGCGCATTCCATACAACACCAGCGGCGGTAAACCGAGCACAAGCACGACTACAGCCACAAGAATCGCATATGAAACGCTATCCAAACCGGTGAAACCAGCCGGTCTCACGAAAGTCAACACGAATGCCGCGGCGGAAGCGACGAAACCGACGCCCGCGACCAACCGAATCGCAGGAACTCGATACGTGCGGCGGACTTCTGGATGGGTGTTGCGCAGACGAATCGCGGCGGCAAACATCAGCATGTACATCACCAGATACAGCGCGGTCGCCATATCCACCAGCGTCGCGAAAGCCGTGTTGCCATTGGGGATCAACACGAACAGCAACGCCAGCACGGTCACGATAATGCCTTGCGGAATCAGAATGCCTTCCTGCACGTCGTGGGCATTGCGCTTCTGCAGCGCGGGAGGCATCAGTCCCGTGCGGGCGGCCGCTAGCAAACCGCGAGAAGGACCAGCTATCCAAGCCACCACGGAAGCGAACGCGCCTAGCGCGATGAGCAGCGAAATCACTGGAGTGCCCCAACCCATGCCAAAATGGTCGAAGAACTCCCTGAACGCCAGATTGATGCCGTCGATGAGCCCCAGCTCACGATGCGGCACAGCAAAGGCGATTGCCAAAGTCGGCAGCACAAGTACCAGCAGAATCAGCGCGGTCGCTAGTGCAATGGCGCGTGGGAATTGACGTCCCGGATGCTCCAAGTCGTTGGCATGCACGGCATTGACCTCCATACCCGCGTAGGCGAGCACATTGGATACGATTAGCACAATCGATGCGATGCCCGTCCACGGCGGAAGCAGCGCGGATGCGTGCAGGGAGGTCTGCACTGGCTCACCGATCGCCAGCCAGATAATGCCGAAGACGATAAGCAGCAACGCAGGAAACAGCGTGCCGATAAGTCCCGAAATCGACCCGACCTTGGCGAACAGATTGCCGCCGCGCAACGCCACCATCGTGCTTGCCCAATACAACACGATGATCACCGCGGCCACATATACGCCATTATTGCCCAAGCCACCCATGCCGAACACATACGACAGGCTGACGGCGATGAACGCAATCTGTATCGGATACCACACCACATTCTGAATCCACTGCAGCCAAATGGCGAGGAATCCGATGCGATTGCCGAACGCCTCACGTACCCACACATACACGCCACCTTTCCAGCCGGTGGCCAGTTCGGCAGCCACCAGCGCGGTCGGCACCAGGAAAACGACCGCCGGAATGAGATACAGCAGAATGGAAGCGAGACCATAATCGGCCATGGCCGGCAGAGAGCGTAGCGAGGCCACCGCCACCACGGTCAACATCGCCAGTTGGCTGACTGTCATCATGGTTTTGCCGGTTTTATTGGCAACGGTTGCCGTGCTTGCGATTGCGCCGTGCCCGTCAGCGCCGTTCCCTCTATTCGCCCCGGCATGCGCAGGTATGCCCGTACGATTGCGGTTTCCTGCGACGGCAGACGGATTGCGTGGCGTTGTTGTCGGTGCCGTCGCAGCGTTCGTCGTGGAACGTGCGGACCCGGGATGTGCAGCTGCGCTTGCATCGTGCGCTACCACAGCAAGCGGCTTTGTCATATGAACAGTCATTGCAGCCAGCTTTCGTAAACATAATCGTTGTGGGAATGAACATGAATTTCCTTAATGCGGGAAACGATGGAATTCGTGGAATGACCGCGAAATATCAGTGGTGGAATCCGGATGCACGAGCCTCGCTTGGCATTGGTGAGCGCAGTCCGTCCAGATATTTCACACACGACTTCAGATCCTTGATGAACGCTTCGGCCATATCGTGGCTGAAACCGTTACGCACCACAATGCGCTGCACGGTCACCTGCGTCAGATCCACCGGCATCGGATAAGCCGGCACCAGCCATCCCTTCATGCGCAGCCGATCCTGCAGATCGTACAGATTCCACTTGCGATCCGGCTTGTCGTTGAGCATCCATGCGAACACCGGAATGTCGGAACCGTCGTTCCACAGCGTAAAATCATCCATCTGCTCGATCTCGCCCGACAGATATTTCGCCACATCATGCGAAGTCTGCTGCACCCTTCGATACCCGTCGAATCCCAAACGCAGGAACATGTAGTACTGCAGCAGTACCTGTGCGCCTGGACGGGAGAAGTTCAGTGCGAAAGTCGGCATTTCGCCGCCGAGATAACTCACCTTGAAAATAAGGCTTTCCGGCAGGTCAGCGGTTTCGCGCCATACGACCCATCCCAAACCGGGGTAGACCAGACCGTACTTGTGACCGGAGGTGCTGATGGAGTAAACGCGCTTGACGCGGAAGTCCCATGCGAGGTCCGGCTGGATGAATGGTGCGATCATACCTCCCGAAGCGCCGTCCACATGGATGCGCACATCAAGTCCGGTGCGCTCCTCGATGCGGTCCAGTGCTTCGCTGATCTGTTCGACCGGCTCATACATACCCGTATAGGTCACGCCCATGATGGCCACCACGCCGATGGTGTTCTCATCGACATACTTGTCGAGATCATGGCCGTCGAGCACTTTGTGGTCCTCGGAAATCGGCACATAGCGTGGTTCCACGTCGAAATAGTTGCAGAACTTCTCCCAGCACACCTGCACGGCGCTGCTCATTACCAGATTCGGACGATCGGTCGGCAGGTCGGCCTTTTCGCGGGCTTCCTTCCAACGGCGCTTCAACGCGAGTCCGCCCAGCATGCAAGCTTCCGACGAGCCGATGGTGGAGGTTCCGATGGCATTCATTGGATCGGGTGCATGCCATAGATCGGCGAGCATGTGCCAGCAGCGCGATTCGACTTCGGCGGTTTTCGGGTACTCGTCTTTGTCGATCATGTTCTTGTCGGCCGCCTCCATGTACAGGCGGTTTGCATGATCGTCCATCCACGTGCTCACAAAAGTTGCAAGATTGAGTCGCGCGTTGCCATCCAGCATGGCCTCGTCATGCACCACTTGGTAGGCGGTTTCCGGCAGACTACCCTTCTGTGGAATGGTAAATTTCGAGAACGCCTGGGCTTCCTTCGGACGGGCGAACAGCGGATTGATTTCCACGCTGTCAGGAACAACGCGGTCGTCGGCATTGCCGCAGGTGTTGTCGCAGCAATGCGAATTGTTGTTTTCAGTGGTGGAATGTGTTTCTGACATTGCAGTTCCTTTCGTTGATTTGGAACGTTTATTGCGTTCCGGGATTCAAAAATGAAAGTCGATTCTGGATTTTTGCTGGGAAATGGTCACATTTGCGCTATGTGAAAATTCGTATGACAACCGCTTCGCATGGATGTATCCGTGCGCGGTTTCGTAATGAACACCGTCATTCGAACTCGCATGGTTGTGTTCTCACAAAGAGGAATGCGCACGTTGGTTTGTTGCACATTCTTACACGCTGAAGGTGGGTATCGGCTACGATGGGCAGGTATGAACGAATCGACGATGAATCTTTCCTGGCTGGATGACGCGAAGCAGGACATCGAACAATGGTCGGCATCGATGCCGAATGACGCCGACAACCAGCCGATCGACTGGCGATGGGTGTCTTCCCTTGACCTGCGTAACGGCATTGGTGCCGCCACAAGACAGCACGTTGATTTGTTGGCAATGCTGCGGTCCTCGTCGCCGCAACTTTCCGCCCCGCAGCTGCACGCCCTGTTGAAAGATGATCTTGCGATTCGAGATCGGCTCGAACCGACCATCGCGCAGTGCAACAGCACGTTCATGATGGATTACGACCGACTTATCGCTTCCTATCGGCTGCCGCGCGCGCTTGCTTACGCGAACCGTCGGTTGTGCGACGAAATCGCTGTTCTGCGACAGATTGGCGTGGCGATGGGATTGTGGACGGTCACCGAGGAACGACGTGAGCGCGTGACGGTTCCGGTGCTGCTGCCCGGTTCGGCTTTGGCTTCCGGGGGAGTGGCGTTGGATGATATTCAGGATCGAACCGCTGACATCGTTAACGGCCGCGCCGCCCGTCGTGCCGCAGAGAAAAGTCAGAAGCGAGCCAGTGACTATGCCATGTCGCGTGCGAACCTGAGTGGAGTAACCAGTCCGGGCGGCTCCACGTTGTTTGATTACGGTTCGGAAACGAAATCCGCTGAAGCGGCGCAGTTGCGTCGGATGGCTGAATACCGCAAATCGGATTGGCGTGACGCTTATCTTCCTGGACGCGATGTGGACAATGTCATGGGAATCGACATCGAAACCACCGGTACTGACCCGGCGCGTGTGTACATCATCGACGTCGGCTTTGAATATATGAACATGATTTCCCCTCGCCCTGCTGCCGCACCTACTGGATACCAATACGAGCAGAGTTATTACGAAACGGGCGATGCGTATGGTCAGTCGCGTCTGTCGTTCGGCGTTCCTGCCGCGAACGCGACGCTCGGTAATCCGCTGATTCTCGATTTGACCGGTATCGATGTACGTGATCGTGCGTCCGGCTTCCGCCTGTTCGATGAGTGGCCGGAGGCTCAAATCGGTTTGCTGCAGCGATTGGAGCAGCAACCGTACGTAGCGCACAACGCTCGTTTCGAACATAGCTTCTTCATGTTGAATGTGGCTGGATATGCGGAAAGCTACCGTGCGGGCAAGATTACGATTATCGACACGTTGCCGATGAGCCGCCGTTGGGATGAAGGGTCAATTCCGGACGGCGAGCATCCGTACGGCAATAACACGTTGGACGCATACGCCAAGCGGCAGGGCGCGCTCGATGAAAGCAAGTCGGAGCGCCACCTCGGTTTGGAAGATACGCATATCATGCTGGTTGCCATGAAACATCACTTGGGTGTATTGCATGGCGAAGGCCGCGGTCCGTGGGGTGCGAATGGCAAGTCTGGCATCGGTGGCAAGCATTGCGGGCGCCGTTGGTAGTTTCTGCCATCGTCGGCTATTTTGGTTTGCGAAACTAGATGCGCGTCGATTTGTATTAATTGCGATGAGCGTCTGTTTTGTTTTCGACTGTTCGACACGCCGACGGCTATTGGTTTTGCGTTCACCTGGTTGTGGTTTTCGGGGTCTATTCTGATGGTATCGGCGCTTTCCGGACGCATTTTCCCGGTTTTCGACACGCCGATGGAACGTTGGATTTCCAACGGTTCCGTGCTTCATTGCGCCCTGCGGGTTGCGCGATTGCGGGTTCTCGTGTAAGTTTATCTCTTGCTGCTCAGCACGGCGGCCTGGCTCCTTGAGTTTGGGGCGGTCTGCTGGTGCTGGGTACTGTCTGCGCTACGATTCAGCACTACATCACCAAAAAGAGCGCTGAATCTGAAATCGCATCCCTGAAAATGCGCCTTGAGTTCGCCAAGCAGGAAACCCGCATCTGGAAAACCACCGCATATCGTCATGCCGATGATCGAAACCATGCCATCCACATGGCCCAATACTGGCGCAAGCAGGCTCTCAATGAGCATTTCGGTTTTGAGCCGGAAAAGGCAGCCCCGTCCCCTACTGTGGCCGAGGTCGTAAACGAAATGATGCGGTATGACGCGCTGATTCAGGCCACGGGCTGGGCACCCGCTGACAGCCCCGCAAATGCCCCGTCTGAGGGCGAAACAGTCACGACAACAAATGTACCGAGCGAAACCGAAACCACCGCACAGAGCGATGCTGCAAGCGCAGAGGAGAGCAACCATGCGGCTGATTGACGCGGATAAAGTACCGCCTCTGTCTGATATGAGCGGATGCGCTTATGAAGGTAGCGAGTACCAAGCATATAAGAGCGGAGCAGAGTATGGGCGAGGACTGGTGGATGATACGCCCACTATCGCCCCTGAATCACTGCGGCCTACGGCGCATTGGATAATTAAAGATAGTTTCTACAAGGATTCTATTGTCTTGTGCTGCTCTGCGTGCAAAAGAAATTTCGTTCTGTATGGTGGAACACCAAAAATTGAGAACTACCAATATTGCCCTGCCTGCGGCAAAAGGATGGTGAATTATAGTGATTGATTTTTCTGTCGATGAGCGGGCGTTCAACTCCCGCAACAACCCCTACTACAACGACAAAGGCTATGCTGACCCTACCGCCTATCAGGGCATTGAGGCGGCGGCAACCAGTGAATACCGGGCGCGGTTTGATGCCATCGCCGCGCTTATCCACACGGTCAAGTACATTTGCGGGCTGGCTGGGTTTGAGGTCGTAGGCCGAATCACCCTGCGGCATAAGCAGAGCGGCGACATCTACAAGTGAGGAGGAAATCTGAGATATGGCTACACCGAATGAAAAAGAGGATACCGAGGTTTATCCCGTAGTCATCCTCGACCCGAACGGCAACGATTACACAAAGGGCATCGCGGCATGGCTGACGGCCATTGCAAAGCAGAATCCTAAAAATCTGGTGTGCATCGCCCGTGGCATCGACCCCGAAAAGCCGGGGCAGGCCGTGTACACGCTCATGCGGTGGGAAACCAAGGGCATTGAGCTTTCCGAAATTGCCGGATACCTGACATCCGTTGCATCCGAGCTGTTCAACCGTGAACAGCCCAACAGCGAAACCCCATTATAACGATAAAGCGAGGAAAACGGTCATGCAATTCGATAGACAAATTACCATCACCACCGGCGCATCCCGAAACGATCTCAACTGGAAACCTCAGCTGATGACCGTGGCAGAGCTGTATGACCGCCTGCGGAATCCCGTCCGTTCGACGGAAACACTCGACGCATATATGCACCTGCCGAAACCTCAGCAGGACGCATTAAAGGATGTCGGCGGGTTCGTGGGCGGTTCCCTCAACGGCGGACGGCGCAAGGCCAATGCAGTGACC
>ERZ772885.645-NODE-645-length-24247-cov-17.130002_pt1 | contig 24247 bp, 20 predicted proteins | sample MGYA00580580_ERZ772885 | MGnify/ENA primary metagenome ERZ772885 (study PRJEB29015, sample SAMEA2737673) | human gut metagenome | biome: human gut; feature: human-associated habitat; material: faeces | place: China | collected 2012 ...
CACACTGAAAGTTGTTGGTCATGGAAATTCCTCCTTCTGGTAGTTAGGATTGCCGCAATACGGGCGGTTTAATCATGATACGTATAAATAATATATCAATGACAGGCGCGGTTGATACGCTTAGCGAAAGTACTTTTTGATTCCATTCCACACCTTATCCGGATTGCGCAGGACCTTTTTCAGCACTTTGAGACGCTGCTTGCCGCGGGAAACGGTTTCGGGGTCCTTGTTGCTACGGATCAGGTTTTTCACCACGTATTCGTCCGACGGCGAATAGAGCAGTACGGCGCGGGCCTTCTTTCCGTCACGTCCGGCGCGGCCGATTTCCTGCGTGTACGCATCGATGCCGATGGGCAGTCCGGCGTGCACGACCAGCCGCACGTCGGGACGATCAATGCCCAGACCGAAGGCGTTCGTAGCCACGATGATCGGTTTCTTTTCCGTCAGAAAGTAGTCCTGCACGCGGGCACGCTTGCGTCGTTTCATTTTGCCGTGATAAGCCTTCACCGGATAGTCACGGGAGCGCAGCCATTTGGTCGTGCGCTTGACATCCTTGACGCATGGACAGTAGATGATCGTCGCTCCGTGCTTGCGGTACTTGCGCAGTACATCGTCCAGCAGTCTGAGCCGTGCGTTCTGCAGCTTGCGGGTCTTTCTGGTCTTGCCTTGGACGGTAATTTTCTTGATATAAAGTTTAATATTCTTCCTTGCGATCGGAAACAGCAAGCGTTTCGGGTCGCGCATGCACAGCCGCTCGGCGATGTAGCTGAGGTCGGAGCGCGTAGCGGTCGCGGTGAACGCCAGCACCTGCGGGTGTTCGGGCAGCGATTCGATGAACGGCCCGATACGGCGGTAGTCCTTGCGAAAGCCGTGCTCGACCTGCGGCAGGATATGCGCCTCGTCAACGACCACGCGGCGCACATGCGCGGCGGCAAGTGCGGTGCGCACGTCCTCACGGCGGAGCTGCTCCGGCGCAAGGTAGAGAAGGCCGCCGTTTACGGCAAAGTCTCGCAGAATATCAGCGTGCATGGACGTGCTGAGGTCGGAGTTCAGCAGGGCGGCGTGCACGCCTCTGCGCTCGAGTGCCTGTACTTGATCGCGCTGCAGCGCGCGCAAGGGCGAGAAAACAAGCGTGAGCGAACCCGGCTCATCGAGCAGTGTAGGCAGCTGGTACAGTAATGACTTTCCGCCGCCGGTTCGCAGCCGAACGAGGACATCACGTCCGGCAAGAATCGGTGTCAGTGCGCGTTCCTGTTCCTTGCGCAGACGTTCGATACCGAACGTCTGCAGTGCAGGATATATATCATTGTTATACATTATTGTCCTCCTAGTTACCCGCCGGAACGGCTGGAATGCGGGAATTCGTGAACTTTTTCGTTGGGATTGCAAGATAGCGTCTGCCAGCCCCCTCAGTGTTAATCTTGACCTTTTCAGACGTGCAGAGTGAACGGTCCTTCAATGCCTGTACAACATCTTCGACAAGCTCGGGGCCGACGCCGGCACGCTGCAGCAGACCAGCGAAGCGGTCGGGATGGTAGACCAGCAGCGGCTCGTTCTGATACGTGTACTCGAACGCCGTCGTCTCGGCAAGCTCATCAAGAGACTGCGGCCGCGGACGGATGGCGTCCTTGTAACACTCCGGCTCAAGCAGGAAGGTGACGCCTTTATCAATCGTTTCCGCGCGGGAAAGCTGTGCCTCTTTTGCGACGCGCTCAGCTTCGCCGGAGATGCGGTCGAATGCAGCACGGCTGTTTTCATTGGTCAGCAGAGCGTGGCGGATAAACTGCCGTGCAATGGTAATCCAGCGCTCCGGAAGATTCAGCCGGTAGGCATGTGGATTGCCGGCAAGATCATCAATGGCCTCGGTGAGCGTGCCTGCTGCTCCAGAAATGCAGCACAGCAGCTTGGCGGCTGCAAGGCGAAGACAGTCTGCGTCTGACTCGCGCAGAGAGTGCGCTTGCTTGGGGATAGTGACGGTGTATGCATACGCTGCCGGGAAGGTGCGCGTGGAGATGACGATGGGGAACGCGGCAAACGGGCGTGCCTCGGCGTTGCTGGTGAGCAGTTGAATCCGTGAATGCTGTTCGATCGTGTCGATCAGCAGCTTGCGCGGTGCGTCTCCGATCGGCTCGAGTAGCACGAGCCGCCCGCTTGCGGCGGGGCTGTACACCGGCGGCTGGCTGTTTTCGAGGCGCAGCGTAAGTGGGCGCTCGAACGGCGCAGATGGAGAGCGGAGCAGGTCAACCGTATGGAAGTGTTCCTCGAGGTTTTCGCGAACCGAAAGTGCCTGCGCGTTCGGCAGCGTGAAAACCATGAGGAAATTCGGGACGCTTTCCAGTGTCGATTCGCTCCACACACCTGCGAGCAGTACAGCCTCGAGAACCGGCAGGGCAAGCGGGTCATTCTGCAGCAGCTCGATGAATCGGGATTCGTCGAAAGTACCGAGCGACTTGGCAGCGTGCGTGTTGCTGAGAATATCGGCAAAAAGCGTCTTTTCCGTCGAAAAATCTTTCTCAATGTACGCACGATTGCGGGATAAGGTGTCGCACATTTCGTACACCAGGTCAACCTCGCGGTCGCTGAGGTCAAGGCCGGGAAAGCGCGGGTGTTTGTCCCAAGCGGTCGTGCGGACGGCATAGGTGAGGCGAAAGTCCGTCTGGTAAATTACTACGATTTTCCAACGGGTATGCACATCGGCGGACGAAATGCCGACCGCACCGACCTGCTCAGCGAGAAACGGTACGCGCAGGTCGCTGGCGATCACAGCACCGCGGTTCGTGATGAAGTAATCGCTCGCGTCGACACGATCGCAGAGCTTTGCAGGAAATGCGTCGTCGTCGGGCCAGATTTTTTCAAGCAGGACGACAGCGTCAGCCGCATGCGCGGCAAGAGTGCGGATAATCTGTTTTTTGTTCATAATTTTGCTCCTTTTTGTGGGGTTGATGATTTGAAAAACGTTTTTCGCTGTTTGTGATTTTATTATACATAATGAAAGAACTCCAATCGAGTTAACGTGCTCACAGCAGGGGAAATGTAACAGCTAGTTTTGAAAAAAAGTAAAAATAGATATAATACGATTTTAAATAGAAATATTGTTCGGGAAATGTAATGTGTAATGATATGAGCAGGGAGAAAAGAAGATGTGTGCTCACAGCAGGGGAAATTTATGTTATAAAAAAAACGACCGTCTGCACGAGGCAGACGGTCGCAGTGAAAAATAGGAAATGGGAATGTTTAATCATTCGCAAAAGGATCTTGATTCTGGCGAATGGAGTTCCAGTAATCAGCACCTTTTGAAAGATAGTCTTCAGTGCGTGAGATAAGCTGATCAGACGGCAACAAGAACCAACATGAATCAAGCAGTTTGTCTTCTGTGGAAAGCAATATATCGTACATCAGGTTAGTTAGAGTATCTTCTGGATAGAACCATTGGATTGTATGGGTCAGTAATGGAAAATCGGTACCGGACATCTTCAGCGGCAGTTTGTGAGGTACTTGTGCTGCATGTCCTTCATAGTTATCCACATACTGGGGATAAGATTGCGCGGTTTTCAAAAAGTTCTGTGCCCACAGCCAGAGATTTGTAACTTCAGATTCTTCATCTTCGTCCAGAAAAGAATCCCCCGGAAAGTAAACTTCATCAAGTGCAGGTGATGGAGCAGAGACCATCTGCTGTTCCAGAAGATGCGCTGTTACAAAAGCACCGATGAAATAGTCCGCGGTGGAGTAAGATGTGTTTGGATCAGAAGATGCCTTTGGCCAAATGATACGATGAAGACGGGTAAAAAACATCTTGGTACAGGGTCCGGTCACATAGTCATTCGGTTCAAACAGTATCGGAACAGATGGAGGATCCCCTTCAAGCATATCGAGGGCATGTGGCTCACATTGAAACCAGAAGGGGTGGGTATATCCATACGAGTGACGTTGTTTCTTGTGCTCCAGAGACAGCTCGAGTGCGTCAGCGGTAAAATCATTTAGTGCTGCAACAAAAGAGGCAACAGAGGAGGGAAGCTCTTTTCTGGCTGCCTGTGCCTGTTTGCGGTATTTGCTGATTTCTTTGTTCAATGTTTTGTTATCCATCAGTTTTGATGGAATTGGCGGTATTTTAAATGATTTCGAATCCGAGAACAATGCACTTAGCGTACAGAAGATATCATCATACTGATGGCTGCGTTTTGCAGATTCCAATGCGGTCTGCAGTTTTTGCAAATAAACATGCAGATTGGTATCGGTATCTTTATTGGAATCCGAGGATACTTTTTTTAAGCTGGCTTCATTTAAAGTATAGGCCAATCGTCGCGTGATCTCTGGGGAACAAACCAGTTCACGGAATTGGCGTAATGCGGAGAATTGAGGATTTTCTACGAATTCAAGAGTGGAAAAGCAAAGGTAAAATAGTTTGCTGATATTGGTAGGAATATCGTTTTTATGTAGTTGCTTTTTTAAGCTGCAAAGAATCTTGTATCGATCCTCATCATAGCTTGTACAGAAAAAAGAATAATAGAGTTGCTTGTCCAAGTCGGGAGAGAGTGAATGACCACGCTTTTTGAGAAGATTAACGGCAAAGCGGTAATGCTTAAGTCGTTCTTTTGTAGTAAAGCAGTTGTATATCAATGGATCGATTGCGACAGCATCATCGGCGTTTTGAAAGCGGAGAAGTGAATTGCTGTTGCCTTCATCTTGAAATGCGAAACTGTAATACCGATTGGAAAATAGTCGGAGCCATTCTCGCAGCAGCTGAACAAGTTGGAAAAGCGAATAATAGTAATCACGGGTTGCATCTTTGAGATCGTATGAAGTTTCTGTTTGAAGGGCTTCATATAAATCTGTGATATCGTCATAAGAGGTTAGCAAATCCTCGCATACGACCGGAAAATCGTTATAATAGGCCAGAAGATTTTCATAAGAAGTAGAGAAGTCTTGATGAGCAGTCTGAAGATTATCGTATAAATCAAAGTCATCATAGCGTAGCTGATTTTTTTTACATACAATGGAGAAATCCTCATAGTAAGATAGAAGATCCGTATATGAAACGCAGACAGACCTATAGAAGGCTTGCAAGTAATTGTAAATATGTGGAGAATGATCATAATCATCATACAGAGAACGAATAAGTTCGTCACATGTAGAAAGAGAGAAATCATTTCGCTTGCAATGTGTCTGGTAATAACCAAAATATTTTTCAAGTGAATAGACGAAATAGGGGTGCTGTTTCATCAGAGGCAGGAAACAGGCAGGTGATAACATATAGCGCAGATCGCCTTTACGCAGATAGTTGTTATACAGAACGGTTATTGCTTGGAGAAATTCCATGTCCAGCGTTCGCGGCAGGAACGAATTGTCGTCTGTGTCGTTATAATAGCTGTGCAGCGGTTTGCGCCGGAGATTTGACATTTTGATGCTGTCGGATAGGTTGGGGAACAGCCAATCAAAATAGGCTTTGGATTCCAGAATATAGTTATTCGGGGGATCCTTTTCAGTAGTTTGCGGGTGCAGGACAGTGCGAAATTCTTTTATACGGTACTGCTTTTCATATTTTTGAAGCGCAGCCATGATCCAGTCTGTGATGACACAGCTGATCAAAATGTCGTATAAGGATTGTTGTGTTCCGTTAAAAGTTGAGGTTTGTGTGTGCAGAAAAGATAGGAAATTTTTTGTATGTTTCTGCAGATACGGAAATTTTTTTAGTTTTTTATCAAGCCAATTTGGCAGAGTCTTAGCGTTAGATTTAGATGGTTTCCAAGCAAAGAAAAACCGCAGATCATCTTCGACCTCTTGAATATTTTTTCGGAGTTTAAACGATTCGGAAGGTGATAGAAATTGAGGAGTTTCTTTAAATGTAATCATAAGAGTATCACCTCTATATATAAAGTATATTTATTCCAATCCTATAGGATATAAATGATCTATCCATAGGATATTTTCAATTCTCAGTTATAGTATAAACTGACAGGATAGTAATTGCTATATATTTCTATCTTGTATAACAAATATCGTTCTTGAATGATTACTGTTTATTACTGTATTGTTCGGACGATATAACTTTTTATCTGTGCACAACAGTCTGATAAAATTATAAAAGAAGAAGGTATATGAGATGGACATTTATCATTCTATACATACAATCACGTTACAGCGGAAGATTCCGCTTGAGGAAGTAAGCAGCTATCGCAGTCTGCTGTATGGCTTGTCTGACAGATATGGAACAGGCAGCTATCGAAAATCAGAAAATGAATACTATTTTTACATGTACGCACCGCAGGGCGTGATGATAAGCCTGCGGGCCGCACGAAACTGCGGTTTTATCAAATTAACAATCAATCTCAATTCGCTGCTCTATATGGAGATACAGAGAGTAGCATTATTCAGCCCGTGCCGAGATTATATGAGAACACTGGACTGCAATCTGCGCGATATCCTGCGTGATGCACAGCTCGGCGCACCGGAGACCTTCATGTTTGCGCGGGTGGATTTCAGTGTGAACGCCCAAACGCCGGACCCGCTCGCATATATTGCGCTGGCGCACAGAGGCGGTGTGCCGAACGGCTTCAAGCAGACTTATCCGCGGTTTGACAACAAAAAGCGGATTAAACCGATTCATTACGCCTATTCTTACGATTTAAAACACAGCACAGAGGATTATGCCGTTTCTCTGTACTCCAAGGCAGACCAACTGCGGGACGATTACAATGCGCAGTTCGCCGACTATCAGGATGCGCAGGGCATGCTTCGGTTTGAGGCAAAATACGGTGCCGCCATGTTGCAAAAGCACTTCGGCATAACCAATCTAAGCTATTCAACGGAATTGCTGCACCGATTCCTGCAGGAATCTCCGTGTATCCTGTGCAAAGCCATGCAGGACTGCTTTCCGGCGGGAACATATTACTCGCTTGCGGCGGTGCAGGAGCAGCTTGCCCAAGCGGGAAAATCCGTGCAGAGGGAGCGGCTGGGCACATGGATTGCGCAGACCTCACGCATGGGCAGCGCCTGCAAGGCACGCCGTGCGCTTTGCGCGGAGCTTTCCGGATCGCAGTATGATGCGCTGATGAAATATCAGCGCGCAAGCGGGATCAATCCGGTAACAATCGGCCGCAAGTGGAAACAGCGGGCACTGCCGAGTCTGCAGAGTGTGTTCGGTTTTGACGAATAATGCAGGTTTCTATCAATTGTACAATAAACAAAATAGGAATCGTACAACATCGAACACGAGCGCACAAAACTCCTGCGTATCGTGCAACAATTCTGGCTTTTCTTCATTTTCGCTTTGGTACGAACACGGTACAATAATGCCAGTAGGGAAACCGATGAAATTCGGCCGACACGAATAAAGAAGGGAGAATGAAAATGAAACGCAAACGGATATGTGCATGGTTTATCACTGTGGCAATGCTGCTGACGATGCTGCCGTCAGCTTTTGCCGTATCATTTGCGGACACCCGCGGGCACTGGGCGGAGGACTCGATTAACCGCTGGAGCGACCGCGGTGTCACTCGGGGCCACAACGGTGATTTTGAGCCGAACAGCCCGATAACAAGAGCGGATATGGCGGTCATAATAGACCGCGTGATGGACTACCAGACCAAGGCGGAGAACACTTTCGCTGATCTGGGTACGGCGTACTACACGGACCCGATTCTGCGTGTGGCGCAGGCAGGCGTGATGCAGGGCGACGGCAAAAATGTCCGCCCGAAGGACAAGATCACCCGCGAAGAGGCTGTCAGCATGCTGGCGCGTGCGCTGTCGGTAACGGCAGGCGGCAGCTCGACGAGCTTTGCGGACAACAGCCGCATTTCCTCGTGGGCGATGGCGAACGTAGCCGCTTTTGCAAAGAACGGCTATATCGCAGGCCGCAGCGGCAACCGCTTTGAGCCGAAGGCGAATATCACCCGCGCAGAAGTAATTAAGTTGCTGGATAATATGATTTCCGATTATATTACCGAGTCAGGTACAGTAACACCAAAGGGAACTGGTATTGTAATTGTCAAGGCTTCCGGTGTGACGTTAAGTAAGGCAAAGCTTAGCAATACGGTTGTTCTTGGCGGCAAGGCTGGTCAAGTCAAAGCGACTGACTGCGAAATCACCGGCAAGGTAGTTAAGATTCACAACTCCACACTGGTAACCGGAGGCAGTACTGGTGGCTCGACTGGTGGTTCTTCCGGTGGCTCGTCTGCACCGGCGGCACCGGGTGCATATCCGCTCCCCAAGGGACAGGAAACGTCCAAGAGCTTGGGCGTATTCAACTACGATATGACGTATGCCGTTACGCTGACCGCACAGGACGGCGCGGACATCTACTACGAAATCGCGGAAGGCAAGGACAAGGCGCCTGTACCGACGACCAAGAGCAAAAAGTTTGAAACCTATCAGTATGGACAGATCGAGATCACACAGCCGACCGCAAGCAAGGAAGGTCCGGTCACCAAGATTTACAATATCAAGGCGATCTCGGTGAAGAACGGAAAGACCAGCAGTGTTGCAAGCTGGAACTATGACGTAACCAGCAATCCGCACCACTCGCTGAAGGTAGGCGCACCGAAGGACTGGAACGGCAAGGATGTGCCGGGCGTAAAGCTTCTGCAGGACTTTGACAGCGACAAAATGTATCTGGTGCAGGGCACGGAGCGTGCAATGGTGCTCGATGCAGGTCTGTTTGACGTAAACGATCAGGCACAGTTGTACGAGGCAGCGCGTAAGATCGTCGGTCCCAACAAGCCGATCGATCTGGTCATTGGACATCCGCATGGTGACCATGTGAAGATGACGCATCAGTTTATGTGCGAGGAGAACTCGAAGCTGGACGCAAAGGTTTATGTCAACCAGCGTGGCAAGCAGGTTCTGCGCGAATTTGTCGAAAAATACGGCGTGGAATCCGGCACATACAGCTCGACGAAAGAAGCGGACAGAATTTATGATGCGCACATCAATCTGCTGAAAAACGGCGATGTTTACGATCTTGGCGGCACCAAGTTTGATGTAATTGAGCTGCCCGGTCATCAGGTAGCAGGCATTATGCTGTTCGATAAGGAAACGGGCAACCTGTTTACGACCGATCAGGTCGGCAACAACCGCGCACATGTCACCGATTCCTTCTGGATGCAGTTTGCAAGTCTGAATAATCCGTACATTTTCGCAGACCCGATGGACGTTTACCTGTCCTCGCTGCAGATCGCGATGGAGCGCGTGAACAGCCTGGGTACGGTAAAGCGCATTCTGACCGGTCACAACGATGTGGTACTGGACGGTCAGGGCAGCTATCTGAACAATCTGATGACTGCAACGCAGAAAATCGTAGATGAGGGCGCGGCATGCACAACGCCGACGCTGCGCACCATGGCAGCTCTGCGCGAGACCACCCGCACCGTTGTAGTAGGCGACCGCTTGAAGGACATCAACTGGGTCGGTATCAACGTAGACATGACGAATTTCCTCTCTGAGGCGTCCTATCGTGAAAATCCGGCGGTCATCGCAGATCTGTCCAACCTGTCCGTACACAAGAAGGGCGAAAAGGGCAACCTGCTGTGGAATGACCCGAACTTCGGCATCAATGTAAACTGGCAGTACCCGACCGACGGTACGGCCCCGACCCGCAAGAAGAATCTGACCTTCAAGGCGACAACGGACGTGGATTCGGTTGAAATCGTTCCGACAACGGCGTCCTCCGGCGCAACCGTTACGGTAAATGGCACAACGGTCGCTTCCGGCAAGGCATATGAGGGCAAGCTGACCGGCAACAGAACGACCTTTACAATTAAGGTAACGGCAAAGAACGGCTCGGACACCAAGACGTACACTGTTATCGTAACCAAGCAGGGCAGCAAGCAGGTTTCTGCACCGTATACCTATACGGATTATGACAACTATACCGATCCGTTTTATCCGGATACCCCGGGTACCTTTACGGTAACGCAGTATATGGCACTGTTCTCGGATACCGAGGGCGCGCAGATCAAGTACACGGTGGACGGTTCTGATCCCAAGACTTCGGAAACTGCGAAGGTTTTTGATCAGACCAAGTATAAAGTCGAGTCTGGCGTCGGCGGTGCAGAAGTGAAAGAACTCATCACCATCGGCGCAGACACGGACAGCTGGGACGGCAAGGCAAAGCAGACCAAGGTAGAGCTGAAAGCCTATGCCTCTAAATCGGGCATGGAGGACAGCGATGTTGTAACCTTTAACTACACCATCGACCGCATGTCCAAGATGGAGCACAAGAGCCGTCTGATGTACGATATGGACAGCATGAAGGTTTGGAGCGTCATTGATTACGACAGCGATAAAATGTATCTGATCAAAGGCTCTAAGGGCGCACTGCTGATCGACGCAGGCATGGCATCGGCAGGTGCAAATAACCTGTATGAATACTGTAAGCAGCTGGCAGGTACGGATAACATTGATGTTTACATTTCGCATGGTCATCCGGATCATACCACACAACTGGGCGATTTCGTTCAGGCAAGCCGCAAGGTCTACATCAACGAAAAGGATATCCCGATGGCGCTGAAGTATGTGAACGACAAGACCGTAACGGCAGGCGACTTTACCTGCATCAGCGAAGGCTATCAGTTTGATCTCGGCGGCGTTGTGCTGGATAACTACGACATTCCGGGTCATACGCCGGGCTGCATGATGCTGCTCGACAAGGCACACAACGTTCTTTATTCGTCTGACCAGCTGGGCTGCAATCGTCGCAGCGTTGCAGATTCGCTGACTCTGGTCAACAATGACGTTCGCGTGCTGCTTTCCAGCCTGCGCATCTTCCGCGATAAGGTAACTGCACTGGAAGAAGCGGGTGAGATCGATCTCGACAAGCTGGTTGTCTGGAGCGGTCACGATGATTATGAGATTCATGATCTGCTCGGTCATCTGGATACGCTGATCACCGCTGCACAGAACATCGTGGACTACGGTCCGGAAACTGCTATGCGTACTTCGGTACGCAATACCGGCGGCTCGGACGGCGCTTCTTTCGCGGGCGACCGTTATGCAAACGGCGGCACCGGACACTTCATCTGCATGAACGGCAGCAAGGCGAACGTTCTGGCAGGCGAGGATTATACCGCAGTAGACGAACTGGACAAGAAATACCGTTCGGACTATTCGGGCGGCATGTCCGGTGCAAGCCGCGCGGTGCAGGGCGTGTGTGTCCGTGCGCTGGCCATGAGCGGCGATACGCTGTTCCGGTTCTTTGAGCGGTTTGATCAGCTGGTGTGAGCAATAACCAAAGGCTCCTGTGTCACAAGACACAGGAGCCTTTTGCACCACTGCGGAGGGACACAGCGGCGCTGTCTAACGGCAGCAGTGCACGGGGAGTCGGACGTTATGCACCAATGCCGAGAGGCGAAAAGATAAGGTACATGATCGCAACAACTGCCGCACCGGCAATCGCCCAGACCTTGCCGCTCTTCCATGGGGTCATATCCATGACCTTGGCATCCGGCATCTCCCACGCCAGCTGACGCGGACTTACCTTGATGCAGATTGCATAGATGATACACTCGAGAACGAACAGTGCGAATACAACGTACAGATAGTGGAACCGGCTGAAGAACGGGATGACCTTGGTCAGGCCGTACAGCACGATGTGGACCGGAATAACAATCTTTGGGGCGATGGCAGGCGCCTTTTTGCTCAGCAGACCGAACAGAACAGCGGTCAGCAGCGGCATGGAGAAGAAGCCCCAGCACTCATTGATGAAGTTCATAATGCCGGTGCCGAAGAACATAACAAACGGTGCAATGGCGATGGAAACCACGCCGACAACCGTACCGAAGATCTGGCCGACCTTAACGACCTTGTTGTTGGAGGCCTGCTTGCCCCAGATGGGCTGCCAAACGTTCAGCGTGAAGATAGTGGATGCGGAGTTCAGCACCGAGTTGAACGAGGACAGGATCGCGCCGAACATAACGGCTGCAAAGAAGCCCATCAGCGGCTTGGGCAGCACTTTCATAACGAGAAGCGGGTACGCCTGGTCAGCCGCCATGCCGACCGAGGTGTCCATCTGGCCGTTTGCAGCCAGCAGCTGGAACGCGATGATGCCCGGCAGAACGATGACAAATACGTCAAGGCACTTGAAGAAGCCGGCCCAGATCGCGCCCTTCTGGCTCTCGGCGAGGTTTTTGCCGCCCAGCGAACGCTGGATGATGGACTGGTTGGTCGCCCAGTAGAACAGGTTGTTGACGAACATACCGGTCAGCAGCAGCGGCCACGGTACCTCCGGCGGAAGTGCGTTCGGCGCGGACCATGCGTTCATCTTTTCCGGCGTTGCGGAGATGAGGTGATCCAGACCAGCCATGAAGCCGCCGCCATCCAGCTTGCCGAGGGCAAGAATGCCGAGGATCGGAATAGCAAAGCCGCCGATGATGAGGCCGACACCGTTGATGGTATCCGAGTAGGCAACGGCTTTCAGGCCGCCGAATACTGCGTAGCACATACCGATGATGCCGGTGCCGATGCAGATGATGGTGATGGCGCTGAAATAGCTGATGCCGAACATACTCTCGAGGTCGAAAATCTTAACCAGTGCGACCGCACCCGAATACAGGATGGTCGGCAGCATAGTAACGACATACGCGATCAGGAACAGCAGCGAGAACAGGCGCATGGTGAAGGTATCGTAGCGCATCTCGAAGAACTCCGGGATGGTTGCGATGCCGCCGCGCAGCAGCTTGGGCAGGAACACGAACGCCAGCACGATCAGCGCGAACGCCGAGGTGGCCTCCCATGCCATCGTACTCATGTTGCCCGCAAACGCCTGTCCGTTCGTGCCGACAAGCTGTTCTGCGGAAAGGTTGGTCATCATCAGAGAACCGGCGATAACGATGCCGGGCAGTCCGCGTCCTGCGAGGAAGTAGCCTTCCTTGGTGGACAGGTCGTCATCGCGTGTTTTCCACCACGAGAGCACCGCGACAAGCACGGTGAACGCGATAAAGGTTGCGACAGTAAATGCCATTTTGTTGTTTTCCCCCTTGTTTTTTTTTACTGTGTGGGCTGATTTTTGGGCGCGGAAAACCGCCTCCCCCTTTTGAAGAGGCGGTTTTCCGCGGTATTTCGTTGGTGCGAGTTTGATTAAGAGGTTCCCAGGCGCTTTTCTACCTCAGCGCGGCGTTCTGCGGCGTTGTCAGCCGTTACAACGGTAGCATCAGTTGCAATGAACTCATCCAGCTTTTTGCCGTTGAGCGCATCGACTGCGGCCTGCACGCCGAGATAACCAACATCGTAGCCGTCAACGGCGACGGTCATGGTCTCCTGACCGGCAAGAATAGCATCAATGCCCGCCAGATTGCCGCCGACGCCGACAAAGATGGTGTTCTTGTACGCCGGAAATGCGGCTGCTGCACGAGCGGCACCGGCTGCCATATCATCGTTGTTCGCTACGATGATGGATACGCCCTCCGGATGTGCCTGAATGATGGCCTCCATGCAGGTAACGGCCTTGTCCGCTACGCTGTCTGCGTACTGCGTTTCCGCAGAGAGATACTCGCCGCCAGCTTCTGCAATGCCCTGCTTAAAGCCTGCAATGCGTGCCTCCGAGGTGGAGTCGCCCTGCACACCCATGATGCCGATGGCGGTAATCTTATCCCAGCCCTTATCCTTTGCTGCCTCAACAGCGGCCTTGCCGCCCATTGCGGCCAGCTCCTCATTGTTGAAGCCGACAAAGCTGAGCACCTTGTCCGAGTCGATGGCGGTATCAATCGCCACGATTGGCAGGTCGGTATTTGCAATTTGTGTTGCAACGGTTTCCGCCTGAAGCGGCGCAACCACCATTGCATCACAGTCATTCGCGCTGAGCGTGGTTTCGATCATGGAAAGCTGCTCGTCATATGCGGTCTCCGAGCTTGCACCCAGAACATCAACAGTTACGCCCAAATCCTTGCCGGCCTGCTTGCAGCCGTTGCCGACATACTGCCAGTACTCGGATGCGAGCGTTTTCAGAATGACCTTGATATGGTAATCCTGCTGTGTGGTCTGGTCGGCCGTGTCACCGCCGTTATTTGTCTTTGCGGTGCTGCCGCCGCAGCCTGCGAGTGCGCTCATCAGCATTGCACTGGACATCAATACAGCAAGTAATCTCTTTTTCATAATCTTTTCCTCCAAAATCAGTTCTTTATCTTTTTTCTTTACTTTTGAGAGAGTTGCCGGAGAGAAGAGAGAGGTGCTGAGAAAACAGCGTTGGTTTTATTCGTAATCGACCCAAGCAGAGCCGTTATTTGCGGATTCTACGCACTTTTCAATCCACTTGATACCCTGTGCGCCGACCTTGACATCCGGATACCAGAAGTCGCCGTAAGCGCCCTTGTCCGCGTCAGCCATAGCGACTGCGAAACGTGCATACAGGTTGCTCCACGCCTCGAACAGACCCTCGGCATGGCCGCCGCCGATACGATCCTCGACACGCGCCTCGTCGGTCAGGTAGCCTGCGCCGCGCTCGAGCACGCGGGACGGCTCGCCCTCGATCTCGTACAGCATCTGGTTCGGACGCTCGTCGTCCCATTCGAGGGATGCCTTGGAGCCGACCACGCGGATCTTGTGGTAGTGGCGTGCGCCGCTGTTGATCGAGCTTGCCCAGCAGTAGATCTGCGCGCCTGCCTGTACGTTTTCGCTGCCCTTGAGGTTCATGATAACGAAGGCGTTGTCCTCCAGCTCACGGCCCTCGACAAAGGAACGCTTGGTGCACATCAGGTTGTCGATCTTCATATCCGGGATCATGGCCTCGATGATGAACAGCGGATGCGTGCCGACGTCGCCGAGTGCGAAGGACGGACCTGCCTTGGACGGGTCAAAGCGCCACTTTGCGGACGGAACCTTGTCCTCGATCTTGAAGTTGTAGCCGCCGAATGCAAAACTCATGTTGATAACGCGGATCTCACCGAGATCGCCGTTTTTGATCATCTGGCGTGCCTGCTGGATGAGCTGATGACCGGAGTAGCCGTAGGTCACGCCGACAACGCGGTGTTTCTCCTCGGCCAGCTTGACCAGCTCGTCCGCCTGCTCGGAGGTGAAGCACAGCGGCTTCTCGCAGACAACGTGCAGACCGGCTTCGAGAGCAGCCTTGCAGACCTCGTAGTGCATACCGTTCGGCGTTGCGATGGAAACGGCCTGCACGCCGTCCGGGCGCTTGGCCTCCTCGGCGAACATGGTCTTGTAGTCCGGATAGCAGCGGTCCGGGTCAACGTGCAGCTGCTTGCCGAAGTCCTTGCCGCGCTCGGGATCGATGTCGAACGCACCGGCAACCAGTTCGAAGTTGAAGTCGCGCAGTGCAGCCGAGCGATGGATGTAGCCGATCTGGCTGCCGCGGCCGCCGCCGACCATGCCCCAGCGAATGGGATTTTCTACTCGTTTTTCACCGTAATACATAAAGAAATCCTCCTTAAAAACTACATGAATATTAAATTATTGTGTTTGAACTATTGAGAGAGTGGAGCGGGAGCACGGGAGAGAAGAGCCGTGCTCCTCGCTCGGGTGTGATCAGATTTCGTAGCCGACCGATTTCAGGTAGTCCACGCTGGCCTTGACATCACGCAGGCTGGTGTCCGAGTTGCGCGGATCGCGCTCCTGCTCAATGGTGATGTAACCGGAATAACCGATATCTGCAAGCGCCTGCTTGATGGCCGGATAGTCGAGCGAACCTGTGCCGATGGGACACATGGCACCCTTGCCGCAGCCGTCGAAGAAGCGGATGCGCTCGCCGAGCACCTGACGGTAAACGGTTTCGTTTACGTCCTTGAAGTGGACGTAATCCAGCTTGTCGGCGTACTTTTTGAGGTATTCTACCGGATCCATGTGCGAGTAGTACAGGTGACCGGTGTCCAGACACAGACCGGCAACCTCGTACGGAATATCGCGGACAACCTTTTCAATCTCGTCCGCAAACTCGATGTAGCCGCCTGCGTGCGGATGGATGACTGGGCGCACACCCCATTTGTTCGCGCGTTCACATACAGCGCGGACGTTGCCCATGAATCGCGCCCATTCCTCATCGGAAAGACGCGGCGCGGTGTCCGGATGGCCTGCGGCGTAGTCGCGCTCATCGTGTCCCCAGTCCATAACGGTCATGTACGGCGTGGGGAACTTCTGGCCGTCGTGGGTTTTGAGCACCGGCAGCTTCGGGTCGGTGATCAGGCGGCAGATGTCGTCAACCGCGTGCAGCACGCTCTCCTGATTGTCCGCGTCGAGCAGATCATGGAAAATGGTGCCTGCCACGATGGCAAGACCGTTCTTTCGAAGCTCGTTGGCTACTAGCTCTGCGTCAATCGGCAGGTAGCCGTAGGGGCCAAGCTCGATGGCGCTGTAACCGGCTTTACCGGCTTCCTCCAGTACGCGCGTCCAGGGCGGTAAATACGGATTCTTGGGGTCGTCCACACCCCAGCAACAGGGTGCACCACAGATTTGAATGCTCATAATCGAAAACTCCTTTCGCTGTTTCTGTGAAGTTTTTGTTCTTTTTGATGGTTTTATTATACTATTTCGAGTGGTAATGTGTTTCTTTGTTCTTGCGTTTTGTTTTGTGAAAAATCTCGAAATATTGCACAAAAAGCAGGGGTGTCAATTTGGTTTATACGGATTCTTGCGGTCTGCGCAAAAATACGATATACTATACCCATATTCACACAGGGGGAAAGAGCATGGCGGAAGAAGTACGTTTTGTATCCGGTCAGATGCCGAGTCTGCTGTACGCCACCAAGCAGATCGTAGCGGCATCGACTATCACACGCGCCATCCATCGGCATGAGCGGTTCACGGAAATGCTGTATGTTTATCAGGGTGCCGGACAGTACATCGCAGGCGGCTACAGCTATCCGATCCGCACGGGGGATATCTTACTATATAATCAAGGCGATCTGCATGAAGTCACCTCGTCCCTGCAACACGAGATCGGTACGTTCTGCTTTGGCATTTCCGGTCTGCAGCTGTGCGGACTGCCGGAAGGGCATTTCACCAAGGCAGAAAACGGATTTGTGCGTCCGGCGATGGACGAGATTGACCACATGCAGTCGCTCAGCGAACTGATTTACGAGCACGCGGAACGGAGAACGTCCTACTCGGATGAAATCGTCGCACAGCTGCTGCCTGCGCTGGTGCTCCTGTCGGCCAATCTGCCGCCGGATGCGCGCGCCGCCGATCAGCCGCATAATCTGGTGCTGGCGAACCGTATCCGGCAGTACATCGGCACGCATTTTACCGAGCAGCTGACGCTCGAGGATATTGGAGAGGCGATGTCCATGTCGCCGTATCATCTGGCGCATATTTTCAAGGAGATCACGGGTATGTCGCCCATCCATTATATGATACGCTGTCGTGTCGGTGAGGCGCAGAACCTGCTCATTTCCACCGATTACAGCGCAACGCAGATTGCCGCCATCGTCGGCTACACCAACGTAAACCACTTCAACGCCATTTTTGCGAAGCTGGTCGGTCTGCCGCCGATTCGGTATCGCAGGAAGTATCTGGAGAATATGCAGGGCAGCAGACTGCAGTAGCGCAGTACCGCAACAACCGACTTTTCGTTGATATATTATCTATATATAACGGAAAGGAGGGAGAATCGTGGCGGGAAAGTGCTTTATTTGCCCCTGCTGTGGAAAAAGCAAACCGAGCACGCAACGCATCCTTCTCGGCAAAGATGCGCTATGCCACGCCTGCTCCGAGGAGTACACTACGCTCTGCGACCGCTGCGGCGAGCGGGTGTACCGCAGAGATGCACGACAAGTCAATAACCGTACCGTTTGTCCACAATGCTGTAGGCAAATCCATCACTAATCCCACTGAGAGCAAATGCTTTCAGTGGGATTTTCGCGTTTTGAGGAGGAAATTATGTTTGAAAATCCAAAGTATATCACACGCGGCGTGCAGGGTGAAATACCAGACTCTTTGATGCTTCTCATGTGGCAAATGATTGCTGCTATGCAGACTTCACAAAAAGATTATCTGCAAGTGTTCACATTGACGAAAACGCCGACGGGACAGCACATCGTCCATACACAGGAACAACCGCCGTATCGGTATGAACTTGATGTGCATTGTAAGTGCGCGGTAGATGCTAAAGTGTATGTCATTGATGACAAAACGCACAGCACCATGCTGTTAGCTTCGGAGTATTAACCAACTGAAATGGAGGAATTACCAATGAAAGAAACTCGAATTTGTGCTAATTGCGGTATCGAGCACCCGCTCGATACGATGTACCAGGTAGAAGGTGACTGGCTTTGTGAAAGCTGTGCTGACCGTCTGACCGTAGTCTGCGACTACTGTAACGAGCGAATTTATGAGGAAAATGCTGTCGAGGACGATACACACACGCTCTGCGATCACTGTTTTGATGAGTATTACATCCGCTGTGAGGACTGCGGCCGCATTATCAGCCGCGACCGTGCCTATTGGGATAACGATGACAACGTCTACTGCTCCTCCTGCTGGGACGAGCATAACGACATTATCCATGAATATAACTACACCCCCGATCTCGTGTTTCACGGCAAGGGCCTGCGGCACTTCGGCGTTGAGCTGGAGATTGATAACGGCGGCACGGTAAACAATAACGCTCAAAAGTTGCTCGACATCGCTAACGCTAGCGCCGAAAACCTGTACATCAAGACTGACGGCAGTCTTGATGATGGTATGGAACTTGTCACACACCCTATGACGCTGGAATACCATTTGAGCGAAATGCCTTGGGAAGAGGTACTTCGCAAAGCGCAGAGCATGGGCTATTTGAGCCATGCCGCCGGCACCTGCGGCCTGCATGTTCATATCTCCCGTCTGGCGTTCGGCTGTACCTATGAACAGCAGGAGGCTGCGATTGCACGCCTGCTTTACTTCGTCGAAAAGTTCTGGGCGGAACTGCTTCGCTTCAGCCGCCGCACCCAGTCCCAGATGAATCGCTGGGCGGCACGGTATGGAATCCGTCTTACGCCATCCGAGCAAATGAGCCACGCAAAGAATTCCTGCGCCGGACGCTACACGGCGGTCAACCTTACCAACTCGGATACTGTGGAAATGCGCATGTTTCGCGGTACGCTCAAGCTCAATACTTTGAAAGCCACCCTGCAGATGGTCAACCATCTTGTAGAGGTGGCTGTTTCTATGTCCGATTGTCAGGTACAGGATATGAGCTGGTTTGATTTCCTTGACGAAATCAAAGAGCCGGAACTTATCCAGTATCTCAAAGAACGCCGTTTATATGTCAATGAACCCGTTACTGCTGGCGCGGAGGAGGAATAATATGTGCAGTTTATTCGGTTTAATCGACTTTAAGGAGTGTCTTAGTACGCATACGAAGAACAAAATTTTGAACACTCTCGCAAGAGAGTGTCAAGTACGCGGAACGGATGCGACCGGCATTGCGTACAACTTTAACAACCGTCTGCGCATCTACAAACGTCCCTTGCCCGCTCGGAAGATGAAAATCCATATTCCGTACGGTGTAAATATCGTGATGGGGCATACTCGCATGACCACACAGGGCAATGCGCAGTTTAACCAGAACAATCATCCGTTTCTCGGTAAAGTTGACGGAAATTCATTTGCTCTTGCACATAACGGTGTACTCTGGAACGACAAAGAACTTCGTGTAGCGGAAAACCTGCCGCTGACGAGCGTTGAAACGGACAGCTATATTGCCGTTCAGCTTCTCGAGCAGCAGAAAGCCCTCGACTTTGACAGCCTGAAAGCTATGGCTGAAAAGGTCGAGGGTTCATTTGTGTTTACCGTTCTGGATAAGGATAACGCTATCTGGTTCATCGTTGGCGATAACCCGCTTTGCGTTATGTTCTACGATGGTTTTCTGATTTATGCTTCAACGCAGGAAATCCTGTGCAAGGCAATCAAAAAGCTGAAATTAAAAGCGCCCACCGATATTCTCGAACCGAAGGAGGGCGAGATTTTGAGAATCGACCGAGCGGGACAACTCACGACCGGAAGTTTCACACCGCACACGACTTTCGAGCGTTGGTGGCGTAAGTATCCGTACTATCGCAGCGACTACGAGGATACGCCCATAAATTATGACGATCTTTTCAGCGTTGCCAAGGCATTTGGCGTTTCAACTGATGAGATACAGGCTTTGCTCGACTACGGCTGCTCGGAGGAGGAGATTGAGGAAATGCTCTACGATCCGACCCTGCTCCACGAAATGACCGGTGAGCTGCTCTACGCATATTAAGAAAGGTGGTGACCCAATGAAGGTAATCAAGAACACATTGCTGTTCGGCATTAAGGTTGTCGCGGCGGTGGCGGCAGCAATCCATGTGCTGCGCGACAAAGATGTGTCCAAATAACAAATCAGCCTTTTCTGCGCAAAACAGTACAATAAACTGCATAGAAAGGCTGATAAGCATGAATCTGGACCAATATCCCGATGTTTTGACACTGCATGAGTGTCAGCAGATTTTGCAGGTCAGCCGCGGCACCATGCTGCGGCTTCTGCATGAAAACGAAATTCCGGCGTTCCGCGTCGGGAATCGCTGGCGTATTCAGCGCAAAGCAATGCTCGAATTCATCGAGCGTGACGAATACTGAAAACAACCGTAACGAACAGTTCCGTTTGGGTATACCTATACGGAACGCTTGGAAATCGTCCCGTTTAAGTTGGTTTTGGAGTTTTGGAACGTTCCGAAATTTCAACCGACTTAAACGGGAAATTCTTTTTTGACAGGAGAACGTACTATGAAAATTGGTTATGTGCGTGTCAGCACAGAAGAACAAAATACCGCAAGACAGGAAATTATGCTCCGCGACCTCGGTGTCGATGAGCTGTTCATCGACAAGGCCAGCGGCAAAAACGCTGACCGTCCCGAACTGCGTCGTATGATGGAATATGTGAGGCGCGGTGATACTGTTATCGTCGAGTCCATCAGCCGCTTTGCCCGCAACACTCGTGATCTGCTCGATCTGGTAGAGCATCTGACCGAAAAGCAGGTAGAGTTTGTCAGCCGCAAAGAAGCGATCGACACTACCACGCCGACCGGCAAGTTTATGCTGACCGTATTCGCAGCAGTCGCGGAGCTGGAACGTGAGTATATTTTACAGCGCCAGCGAGAGGGGATCGCCATCGCTAGGACTCAAGGGAAATATCGAGGCAGACCGGCAAAGGATTATCCCAATTTTGAGTGCGTAGTTGCTCGCTGGCGTAATGGAGAAATCACTGCGGTGCAAGCGATGAAGCAGCTCGGTATGAGCAAAACGCGATTTTATGAAAGAGCAAAGCTATTGAACAAGTAATTGAAAGCCGTATGCTCTCAGCATACGGCTCTTCTTTCACTTTGTATCTTTATGATTCATGGCACTGATAACCGTTTTCAGTATGGATTCCAGATACGGAAGCTGCCCGGGTGTTACACTCTCCACCATCGGAGAAAGTGCTTTGAGCATCCCTAGCTTATCTTTTTTCTCCTGTTTTCCGAACAGAATATAGTCAGTGGATAGACTGAGCGTAGTTGCAATACGGCATAGTGTCGGCACGGACATACCCTTGGTTCCCAGCTCAATATCTGCACAAAACTTGGGGGTAATATCCAGTTTTTCAGCAAATTGCTCGCGTGTCAGTCCTAAATATTCGCGTTGCTTGCGGATACGTCCTCCGATAGCCACCCAGTCCATGCTGTTCCTCCGTTCATTCTTTCTATTTAGTGTACCCCGTACAGTTGTAATGAAAAATGAACTTTTAGGGTGGAAATATATAAACTTATAGCGTATAATGGAAGTAACTCACAGGGGGCACCGCCCCACAGTAAAAGAGACGGAGGAAATTAGTATGATAGGCGCAATTATGATTCTTGCGGTCGTAGCGTATCTGGTTTGGACATTCTGGGGACGCGCTTTCCATGTGATCGGGCAGTATAAAAAAGGCGGCAGTCAGTTCAAATTGTCTGAACCTCTGGATTATGAAGCCATTTATCAGAAGCTAAAGGAGGAACTACAGTATCCGGACAATCGCAATCTGTTTTATGATGAATTTGGACAGCCTTCCATTGCAGGACGATATGGCACGTATACCATTCACACGGAGGATACGCTGCTGACTGTTCAGGCGGAAACAAACGGCAAGCTGAATAAAAACATGCGGCAGACCGAGGAGGCAATGTGCTTGGCGGCGTATGTCCGCAAGATTTTCGAGCCTGCGGCACCAGTCAATCCGTATCAGCTGTACAAGCGCATGAGACATGCACGGCGTAACGGCTTAATAATCAGCGTAGTGCTGATTATCGCTGCAGCGGCATATTCTATGGCTGTGCTGTCTCCGGCACTGGACGATACGGCAAAGGTGCGTGATGCGTATCTGTCGCAGTATAGCACAACGGTTACGGTAGGCGATGCGTTCGATAATTTCTTTGGCTCGCCCAAGTGGAAGGCGTACGAGGAAGGTACGCAGGAGCGAGTCGATTTTCAGGGAAACTGCACGTATTCCGGCGAGCAGGTACAGGTTCGCATTGTGTTTGGCATCTACGGGGATACGTTCCAGGTAGATTCGGTGCAGATCAACGGCAAGGAGGCACCGGCGCTGATTTCGGCAGGTCTGTTCTCTGCGGTTTACGGAGAGACGGATTCGTCCGGAGGAACGGTATCCAGTGCAGAATGAATATAAAGCAGGTGAAACCGTATGTTTTTTAAGAAAAAACAGGAACAATCGGCAGAACCAGCGGTAGTGTCAGCAGAATCGTCTGCTGAGCGAAAACTGCCGCTGATTCTGCGCTGGCCAATCAGTATCATATTTTTGTTCGTCATGCCTCCATTCGGCACGGCTGTGGGCATTGGATTAGCAGTTGCACGGCTGATTTTTAACCACAAATATCCGAAATATAAGCTGAAGCTGTGGACAAAACTTATTATTTCGGCACTCTGCATTGCGTTCGTAATATGGGCTGTTGTCACAGCGCCCGAGAGCAGCACGACCACATCAGCAGAGGCAGTACCAACAGAACAGGGTGAATCGCAGGCCACCGAAACAACATCTGAAGCGACAGAAAACAAAACCGTAGAGCAAGAAACAACTTCTCAGGCGGAACAGCAGGCGGCCTCCGAACAGAAAAAGCAGGAAGAGGCAGTTCAGGCGGCGAAGGCTGAGACAGAGAAACAGCAGAAGGAGGCAGAAAAGCAGCAAAGGCAGGAGGAGAAAGCTGCTAAGAAGCTGGCGCGCCAACAGAAACGCGCCAACAAAAAAATAGAGAAAGCGCTGGGCAAGGATAACATCGAGAAGGCAGCGAAAAAACTCTCCCACGTGAAGGAGAACTGGGTGTACGCCTATTATCAGCAGATGCTACCGGATTTGATCGAACAGGACGATCGCACACAGCTCGACCGTTATCTCACAATCTACAGGCAGGCGTTTCCGGAGACAGAGCAGATGAAGGACGTGCTCACGGCGTGGGATCAGATCTGTGACGACCAGAAGAAGATGGACGAACTGGACAAGAAATACCGTTCGGACTATTCGGGCGGTATGTCCGGTGCAAAGAGCGCCGCAGATAAAACCGAAGAGCATGCGTTTTATCTGCAGTACAAGTTGAAAAGTTCTGCCGCAAACAGCAAAAATAGCGTAATCAGTGCTGTGGGAGAGGCAATCGATGCGGCGCAGGAGTCTATGACGGGCACATATGAGTATCTGGCGAATAATGTGACGAACGACTTTATTCCATCGTTGATACAGGGCTACATTGATATGAACACCTATCCAGAGACAAATTGTCAAGGACTTTTTAATCGAATTCACAAAAATCTACAAAAAAGGTGCCAGAAGCACCGTATGGCTCCTGACACCTCGTTTGATAGATTACATTTTTCCGTTCAGCAGGTCTTTGCAGAGATACGCATAGTCTGGCAGCTGGTTGATATATGGCTCCCAGCGCCGCTTGATTTCGGCTAATTCCAGCGGATCGGCTGCTTCCAGTGCATGATCGTTGCCCGTCATATACAAAACATCCGTAGCAACATCGTCCAAACACCTGCCGCAGAGATCGGCAGCTGATTCTATCCTGATACCGGTATCCACATAAAGCGGATTTACGCCAATCGCCAGCCAGACATAGCCTACCTTGTCCGACCAGAGCAGTTCAAAATCAGGGCTTTGCCGCAGATGTTCCGCAAAGACCTCCTTTACTCGTTCAATTTCATGCTTCTCTTTTTCTGTGTAAAGCATTTTCGTGTCCTCCTTGACAAAAATTTTGGTGCGTACCATCATCAGTTTAGCACAAGGCAGCTTCGTTTATCAGTCTGTCACATCTGCTGAATTTCATTTTTGAGCATACGCTTG
>ERZ772885.662-NODE-662-length-23875-cov-15.632494_pt1 | contig 23875 bp, 20 predicted proteins | sample MGYA00580580_ERZ772885 | MGnify/ENA primary metagenome ERZ772885 (study PRJEB29015, sample SAMEA2737673) | human gut metagenome | biome: human gut; feature: human-associated habitat; material: faeces | place: China | collected 2012 ...
CCGGGCCCCTCTGTCGCTGCGCGACATCTCCCCGCACTGCGGGGAGTTACCCCTCTAGGGGAGCCTTTAGACGCTCCCTTTCCCGCAGCCCCATTTTTTGAAGTACCGCCCCATGCTCACAAGCTGCATTTTGAACTTGCCCGCATCCCGCATGGGGGCGCGGTGCCAGGCGTGGACGGCGTGGAACTGCGGGGCCAGCCAGACGGTGCCCTTCCGCAGGACTTTCTGGGTCAGGTCGGCATCCTCGACATACATAAAGTAGGCGGGGTCAAAGCCGCCGATCTTTTGCAGCACATCGGTGCGCACAGCCATAAAGCTGCCGGTGCAGAACTCGATGCGCCGGGGCGCGGTCAAATCCTCGTCCTGCATGGTGTAGTGGTCGTCAGCTTTTTTGAACGCTCCACCGAACTTTGGTGCCAGCTGGCGGGCCAGCAGCAGCCAGGGCGTGGGCTTGCGCCGGGGCAGGTGCTGCAAGCGGCCGTCGGGGTAGTGCAGCTGCGGGGTGGCCATGGCCGCGCCGGGCTGGGCCAGCAGCCATTCGGCCATCGGCTGCAAAATATCCCCGGTCAGAACAATGTCGGGGTTTAAGATAAAATGCACGCTGCTATGCAGTTTGCCAAGCACGGCGTTGTGGCCGCGGCCAAAGCCGACGTTCTCCGGCAGGCAGAGCACCTGCACGCGGGGGTCGGCCCAATCGGTGTCGGCCAGCTGCTTGCCGCAGCCGTCGGGGCTGGCATTATCGACGATGTACAGTGTAAAATCCGGCGCGGGGGTAAAGTGCAGGATGCTGCGCACCGCGGCGCAGACTTCCTCATAATCGCAATACGCCACAATACAGGCGGAAATGGTGGGCATGGGTGGTCTCCTAAAATCAGGTATTGCCTTATTTTTCCAGTGCTTCCAAATGGTTCAAATCATACGGGGTATCCTGGTAGACGTAGTAGTTCAGCCAGTTGGTGTACAGCAGGTAGCCGTGGGCGCGCCAGCGGAACAGCGGGTCGCGGGCGGGGTCGTCGTCGGGGTAGTAGTTGCAGGGCACGTTGATGGGCTTGCCCGCCTTGACGTCCCGCTTGTACTCGGCGTCTAGGGTGTACTTGTCGTACTCGGGGTGGCCGATGACGAAGATCTGGCGGCCGGATTCGGTGGAGAGCAGCATCGGGCCTGCTACATCGCTCTCGGCCAGCACGCGCAGGTCGGGGCAGGCGTCGATGGCGGCGCGGTCCAGCCCGGCCCAACGGCTGTGGGGGGCGTAGAATACCTCATCGAAGCCGCGCACCAGCGGGTTGGAGGGGCGGGTCACGCGATGCTCAAACACGCCAAACATTTTTTCTGGCAGATGCACCTTGGGAATGCCAAAATGGTAGTACAACCCGGCCAGCGCACCCCAGCACAGGTGGATGGTGGAGTAGACGTTCTCCTTGGTATAGTCCATGATGGTGCACAACTCGTCCCAGTAGTCCACATCCTCGTAGTCCAGGTCCTCGATGGGCGCGCCGGTGATGATCATGCCGTCGAAGCGCTCGTTTCGTATCTCGTCGAAGCTCTTGTAGAAGGCCTTCATGTGCTCCGGCGGGGTGTGGGTGGTGTCGTGGGTGGCGGTTTTCAAAAAGGTGACCTGCACCTGCAGCGGGCTGTTGGCCAGCAGCCGGGCCAGCTGGGTCTCGGTGACGATCTTGGTGGGCATCAGGTTCAAAATCAGGATGCGCAGCGGGCGGATATGCTGGCTCTGGGCACGCTCGCGGTGCATGACAAACACGTTCTCGCGGCTAAGCTCGTCGAACGCGGGCAGCTCTTTCGGGATGATCAGCGGCATACATGGTTCTCCTTGCCTTACATTATTATATATATTGTAAGGGGTTACGAGGGAAAATGCAAGGATTTTGTTTGGAGCCTTTATGCACGGCATCTATTTTACTTGTTCACAAATCTTTTGCAATTTACCCTATTGACATTTTGCATCATCGTGCTACAATATTAGCAGTCGAACGGATAGAGTGCTAATAAAAAGCGACCAGCGGAGAGATGACCAAAAGGAAACGCAGCTGGATGGCACTAACGTCCGTTCGTGCATATAAATCAAATTCTGCGGTATCTGCAAAATAAGGAGGTACGCACTATGGATATGAATCAATTTACCCAAAAAGCAAGAGAGGCGCTGCAAGCTGCGCAGCGCATCGCTGTGGAGTATTCCAATAATACCGTCGAGCAGGAGCATCTGCTCGCAGCACTGGCCCAGCAGCAGGATGGCCTTATCCCGCAAATGCTGACCAACATGGGCACTGACCCCAACGCTTTTGCCCAGGCGGCCTTGCAAAAGGTCGAGGCTCTGCCCCGGGTGACCGGCAGCGGCCGTGACCCTAACCAGATCTATATTGGCACTGATCTTGACAGAGCGCTAAACGCCGCTGAGGCCCAGGCCAAGCAGATGAAAGATGAATATATCAGCGTGGAGCATGTGTTCCTGGGCGTTTTGCAGCGCCCCGGCAAGGGTGCGGCAGAACTGTTCAAGGCGTTCAGCATCACGACAGAAAAGTTCATGCAGACGTTGAGTTCTGTGCGCGGCAACCAGCGTGTGACCAGCGATAACCCCGAATCTACCTACAACGCGCTGAAGAAATACGGCCAGGACCTGGTCGAGATGGCCAAGGCCAACAAGCTGGACCCCGTCATCGGCCGTGATACCGAGATCCGCAACGTTATCCGCATCCTGAGCCGTAAGCGCAAGAACAACCCGGTACTGATCGGTGAAGCCGGTGTCGGTAAAACCGCCATTGCCGAGGGCCTGGCCCAGCGTATCGTCAAGGGGGATGTGCCGGAGAACCTGAAGGACCGCACCGTGTTCAGCCTGGACATGGGTGCGCTGGTCGCGGGCGCCAAGTACCGCGGCGAGTTCGAGGAACGCTTGAAGAGCGTGCTGAACGAGGTCAAAAAGTCCGAAGGCAAGATCATCCTCTTCATCGATGAGCTGCACACCATCGTGGGCGCGGGCAAGACGGACGGCGCTATGGACGCTGGCAATCTGCTCAAGCCTATGCTGGCCCGCGGCGAACTGCACTGCATCGGCGCTACCACGCTGGATGAGTACCGCGAGTACATCGAGAAAGACCCTGCGTTGGAACGTCGTTTTCAGCCCGTTATGGTCAACGAGCCTACGGTAGAGGACACCATCTCCATCCTGCGTGGCCTGAAAGAACGCTACGAGGTGTTCCACGGCGTCAAGATTCAGGACGCTGCGCTGATTGCAGCAGCCACCCTGTCCGACCGCTATATCACCGACCGTTTCCTGCCCGATAAGGCTATCGACCTGGTGGATGAAGCCTGCGCCATGGTCAAGACCGAGCTGGATTCGATGCCCGCCGAACTGGACGAGATGAACCACCGCATCACCCAGCTGCAGATTGAGGAAGCGTCCCTGAAGAAGGAGACCGACGAGCTTTCCAAGCAGCGTCTGGCCGCTTTGGAAAAGGAGATGGCCGAACTCCGCGACAGCTTCAACAGCAAGAAGGCCCAGTGGGAGAACGAGAAGAACGCCGTCAACAAGGTGCAAAGTTTGCGTGCTGACGTTGAAAACACCAAGGCGGAGATTGAAAAGGCTACCCGTACCGGCGATTATGCCAAGGCTGGCGAACTGCAGTACGGCAAGCTGCCGCAGTTGCAGCGTGAACTGGAAGCCGAGGAGAAAATTGCCGAGGAAAAGAAGGAATCCAGCCTGCTGCGTGACCGCGTGACCGATGAGGAGATCGCCCGCATCGTGGCCCGCTGGACCGGCATCCCTGTGGCTAAGCTGGTGGAGGGCGAGCGAGAAAAGCTGTTGCGCCTGCCGGACGTGCTGCATCAGCGCGTCATCGGCCAGGACGAGGCCGTGCAAAAGGTGGCGGACGCCATCTTGCGCTCTCGTGCAGGTATTGCTAACCCTAACAGACCTATCGGCAGCTTCCTGTTCCTGGGCCCCACCGGCGTCGGCAAGACCGAGCTGGCCAAGGCGCTGGCGCAATCCCTGTTCGACGATGAGAAGAACATGGTGCGTATCGACATGACCGAGTACATGGAGAAATTCAGCGTCTCCCGTCTGATCGGTGCGCCTCCGGGATACGTCGGCTACGAGGAGGGCGGTCAGCTGACCGAGGCTGTGCGCCGCCATCCTTACAGCGTCGTGCTGTTCGATGAGGTGGAAAAAGCACATCCTGACGTATTTAATATCCTGCTGCAAGTCCTGGACGACGGCCGCATCACCGACAGCCAGGGCCGCACGGTGGACTTTAAGAACACCGTCATCATCCTGACCTCCAACCTGGGCTCCGACCTGATTCTGGAGGATTTGGAAAAGTCCCGTGCCGAGGGCAAGAACGAGCTGTCCGACGAGGCCAGGAACGCCATCGACCAGCTGCTCAAACGGCAGTTCCGTCCCGAGTTCCTGAACCGTCTGGACGACATCGTCTACTACAAGAGCCTGACCAAACAAGAAATTGGCAGTATCGTCGACTTAATGCTGACCGACCTGCGCAAGCGCCTGGCCGACAAGCAGCTGAACCTGGTCGTCACCGAGGCCGCCAAGAACTCCATCATCGACGGCGGCTACGACCCGATCTACGGTGCCCGCCCGCTGAAGCGATACATCCAGTCCCACGTGGAAACGATGATTGCGAAAGAGATCATCGCCGGTGCCCACAGCGCCGGGGATACCCTGACCGTGGACGCGGATGAGAAGGGGCGGCTGTATTTGAGGTAAGGGCAAGGCTCCCCTCAAGGGGAGCCTCTAAGCAGCAACATTCATAAACAGCGAAATCTCCCGCTGATTGGGCGCAAACCCAGTCGGCGGGAGATTTTGTCTACCTTATTATAATAGGGGCGTATTCTGCACCCCTCACAGCCCCCGGCACAGGCCTACGGCTTTGCCCTCGATATGCACCTCGGCCAGCGCAGCGCCGGTGTAGGTCATCAGCGGGTAGGCGGGGTTGAGCGGCTGCAAAACCATCGTCGTGCCGTCAAAACTTACCTTCTTCAGCGTGGCTTCGTCACCAATGCGCACCACCGCGATCTCCCCGTTCTCCACCTCGGGTTGGCTGCGCACGGCTACCAGGTCGCCGTCCATGATCTGCGGGGCCATGCTGTCGCCCCGGCAGGTCAGGATGAAATCCGCGTGCCACGCCTCGGGCACGGCCACCTCGCCCTCAATGTTCTGCTCGGCCAAAATCGGCATGCCGCAGGCAATGCGCCCCACCAGCGGCAGGCGCTTCAGGCGGGGCAGCGGCTCGCACCCCGGGGGCAGGGCAGGGCCGTCCACGCCCATCAGGTAGGCGGTGGTGGTGTGCAGCGCGTTGGCAAACAGCTCCACCTTGGCCTGTGGGATGTCCGCCTTGCCGTTCTCGATCTTGCTGATCGAGCTTTTGTCTTTGTAGCCCAGCTGTTGGGCCAGGTCTTCCGCGGTCAGGCCCAGTTCCAGCCGCCGCGCCCTGATGCGGTCGTAAATAGTTGACATAGCTTCGCTCCTTTTCTATTAGTATAACACAGCGTGGAAAATAATTCAAGAGATTTTGCAAAAATAGTTGACTTTTATTCCACTTTGTGGTAGGATAGGGGTGTGGAATCAGGTTCTACTTTAGGCTGACGCAACTTTTGCGGATTTATTTTTTGTGGGGAAGTGGAACTACATTCAACGAGAACGGCAATCTATAAAAAAGGAGAGAGAACACATGCACAACCACATTTACCCGCAGCCTATCTGCTGCAAGAAAGCGGGGTGAGCGCTTGCTGCTGAAAAAAGATTTGTCGCAGTGCAAAGACCTGCGAACCGTTGAGCATCTGGCCCAGCAGTTTGGCTGGTACGCCGCCGCCTGGACGCCGCAGGAGCCGCACCTCATCTGCTCGGACGAGCAGTTTACCGAATTTGCCAAGGCCCTGGGCAAGCTGGCGGTGACCCAGGATGGCGAAAACCTGCTGTATTTTCTGGCGCTGGCCGCAGAAACAGCGCAGGAACGTAAAAACCGCACGGACCGCATTTTGGAGCGCAAGCTGTTTTACGAGACCAGCACCGTCATCACCGAGGCGGACATCGCCCGCTGCCACAACGACCAGCTGGCCACGCCGCCCGGCGTGCGCAAGGCCGACGCGATGGAAACGCTGCACTTTCTGGCCCCGCCGGAGGAGGAAAAACAGGACGATGCAACGCCAAACGGTATCGTGTCCATCTCGGCCAAAGACTTGCAGGACAAGGAGTTCAAGCCCATCAAGTGGGTGGTGGAGGGCCTGCTGCCCCAAGGTCTGGCACTGCTGGTGGCCCCGCCCAAGTACGGCAAAAGCTGGCTGATGCTGGACCTTTGCCTTTCGGTGGCGTCCGGGCAAAAGTTTTTGGACATGCCTACGAACAAAACCGACTGCCTCTACCTGGCACTGGAGGACAACCAGCGCCGCCTGCAGGACCGCATGAACCGTGTGCTGCAGGGCGAGCGTGCGCCCGACGGCTTTGCGCTGGCCACCGGCTCTCTGGATTTGCAGGACGGCCTGCTGGACCAGCTGACCAACTACCTGAACATCAACCCCGGCTGCGGGCTGGTGGTCATCGACACGCTGCAGCGGGTGCGCCGCACCACCGGCAAGGCAATAAACGCCTACCAGGCCGACTACAAGGATGTGGGTATCCTGCAAAAGTTTGCGTCTGAACGCGAAATTTGCATTGTGCTGGTACACCACCTGCGCAAGATGAAGGACGAGACCGACCCCTTTGCCCAGATCAGCGGCACCAACGGCATCTTCGGCGCGGCGGATTCTGCCTTCGTGATGACCCGCGACCGCCGCGTGGACGACACGACCAAGCTCTCGGTGACCGGCCGCGACCTGGAGGAATTTGAGCTGGCCCTGCGCCTGGACAAGACCCAATGCCGCTGGCAAAACCTGGGCGACGCCGAGGCCCGCGCCCGCGAGCAGGCCCGCAAAGAATACGAAAACAGCGCCCTGGTGCAGACCATCCGCAAGCTGGTAGAACGCGGCCACGGCAGCTGGAGCGGCACCGCCAAGGAGATACTGGAGGCAGGCAAGCTGCTGACCAGGCGGTTTATTGCGGAGAGCCCGAAAGATGTTGGCGTACGAGTGAAGAAGTTAGAAAACGAGATGAGGGAGTTTGATGGGATTGTTTATGAGAGAGTGAAGCGAGGCACAAGCGGCGCATTGCACTATTTTTGTAAAGAAAACATGCAGGTTCAAAATGAGGTACAACTTGATTTAAGCAAACAAGTAGCCTAATGTAAATTTACTATCCTATTCATCTTATTCATTATATTCGTTATATTCGTTATATTCGTTGCCACTGTGATGTAATGAATAGGATGAATATAATGAATAGGATGGTGATAATAGTAATAATGAAAACAGCACAGTATAGCACTGGCTACTTTATGCTGTAGAGCATGTAGGGGCGAACATCGTTCGCCCGCCAACCTTGCGCTGCATCCACCTTCGGGCCATGGCTGCGCACTGACCAAACGCCCACGGGCGAACATCGTTCGCCCCTACAACGTGCTTTTGGCGGGCTGCGTCTACAAAAAAGCGCCCCGCAAGGCAACAACCTTGCGAAGCGTGTCGAATTATGCTATACTGATAACGCCGCCATCGGCGGCAAGGCGCTGCACAACAACGGCAGGCGGTTGGCCACACTTCCCGAAAGGGGGTGAGACCATGCGTTTTACATTGACTTTCCATATCGGTCACAAGACCGTTACGCTAAGCTTGGTAGTAAAAAGCAAGAACCGCCACCCGGCACGGTGACGGTTCTTAGATTGAACTAATACCAGATCGGGCCAACCGCTTGTCGCAGCGCCTTTTCTACTATTATTATACGCGCTGCCGGTGCGGCTGTCAAGATTGCTGCGGCTTTTTAAACTCATGCATGCCGCGGATGGTGCCACCGTCGCACAGGATGTCCACGCCCGCCAGGTAGCCGTTGCGCTCGTCGGCCAGCGCCTGGACGCTGTCGCGCTTGGAGGTGCCGCAGCTTTTGGCGTAGGCGGTGCCCCCACACAGGAAATAATTACAAAATAGGACTTGACTTTATACCCCCAAATGTGCTAGAATCTTTCTTGCAGTCAAATGCGATTTGCGGAAGTGCTGGAATCGGCAGACAGGCACGTTTGAGGTGCGTGTGTCTATGACGTGTGGGTTCAAGTCCCATCTTCCGCACCAAACAAAGGTCCCCATGGCGTACCCCGCCATGGGGATTTTTGTTTGGTATTCGGAGCTGAGGACTTGAACAGGGCGACGGCACCGAAGTGCCGGAACCAACAGTCCAGTGGACTGTTGGTTAGCCCGCGGGAAAGTCCCATCTTCCGCACCAAAAAGAGACCCGAACTTCGGTTCGGGCCTTTTCTTTTTATATATAAGTGCTACCCTTGCAAACCCTGTCGAATCATGGTACACTGGTAATGCCGCTTCGGCGGCAAGGCGCTGCACAACAACGGCAGGCGGTTGGCCACGCTTCCCGAAAGGGGGTGAGACCATGCGAATCACAATGCACATCGGCAGTTTTACTGTGACGATCATCATTAAGAAACGCAAAAACCGCCACTCGGCCAAGTGACGGTTCTTAGGGTTTCCTAAGCACTATTACTGAATCGGGCCAACCGCTTGTCGCAGCGCCTTTTTCTATCCTTATTATACCCGTCCCCGCGCTTGCTGTCAAGCCTTGGCGCACGCTGACATCCGGCTTTCACCCCGCTTTTTCCGCCCAAATCCTGTCCCAATTCGTACAAAAACCGCCAAACATCCCACTGCCGCTTGCATTTTTCCGCCGCTTTGCTATAATGAGCTTACTACTGTGGAAGTATACACTTTTGGCCAGCTTCTGCCTGAAACAAAAGGAGAAACACTATGAGAATCGTGGTTGTAGGCGCGGGCAAGGTCGGGCGCGTCCTGACGGAACAGCTCGCGGCGGAAAAGCACGATATTGTCGTTATCGACCAGGACTCTGACCTGATCGAGAGCATCGTAAACATCTACGATGTCCGCGGTGTGGCGGGCAACGGCGGCTGCTACGACATCCAGAAGGACGCCTTTGAGGATGGCGCCGACCTGCTCATCGCCACCACCTCCAGCGACGAGACCAATATTCTGGCCTGCCTTGTAGCAAAAAAGCTCGGTACACCGCACACTATTGCGCGTATCCGTAACCCGGAGTACGAGAAGCAGCTCCACTTTATGCGCGAGGAGCTGGGCCTTTCCATGGTCGTCAACCCGGAGAAGGCCACCGCGCGGGAGATCGCCCGCGTGCTGCGTTTCCCCAGCGCCATCAAGCGCGAGCAGTTCTGCCGCCAGCGGTTTGAGCTGGTGGAGTACCGCATCAACGAGGGCAACCCCCTGGTGGGTCTGCAGCTGAGCGACCTGTACCGCAACATCCGCGTTAAAATTTTGATCTGCGCGGTCGCCCGCGGCCAGCAGACCATCATCCCCACCGGCGCTACGGTGCTGCAAAAAGGCGACAAGATTTACTTGACCGCCAGCGCCCGCGAGCTGGAAAGCTTCTTCCGCAAGCTGAACATCTTCAAGGCCCGCGCCAACAACATCATGATCGTCGGCGCCAGCCGCATCACCTACTACCTGGTCAAGGAACTGCAGGATATCCAGAAGCGGGTGACCGTCATCGATTCCAACGCCGCCCGCTGCCAGGCTATGAGCGAGAAATTCCCCGGTGCGCTGGTCATCCACGGCGACGGTGCCGACAGCGAGCTGCTGAGCGAGGAACGCATCAGCGAAATGGACGCCTTTGTGCCCCTGACCGGCCTGGACGAAACGAACATTATCCTGGCCATGTACGCCAGCCAGTTTGCCAACTGCAAGGTGGTGGCCAAGATCAACCGCCCCAGCTTTGCCGACCTGGCCAACGAGAAAGGCCTGGTGGACAGCGTGGTTTCCACCGCCGCCGTCACCAGCGAAATCATTGCCCGGTATGTGCGTGCGATGCAAAATAGTTTTGACTCTGACAACATCAAGACCCTGCACCGCCTGGTGGGCGGCCGCGTCGAAGCGTTGGAGTTCAACGTCGGCCCCGGCCTGCCTTTCATCGGTGTACCGTTAAAAGATTTGAACCTGCGCGAGGGTATGCTGGTGGCCGGCATCGTGCGGCAGAACGGTGCGCCGGTCATTCCCTCCGGTGCAGACGCCCTGCAGGAGGGCGACGACGTGGTGATCGTTACCACCGACACCACCCTGCACGCCCTGCGCGACATCGTAAAGTGAGGGCGCCGGCATGAATTATAGAATGGTTGCCTTTGTGCTGGGCCGCATCTTTGCAATCGAAGCAGGTTTGATGCTTTTCCCGCTGATCTGCGCCATGCTCTACGGCGAGTGGTATCTGCTGCCTGCATTTTTGTTGCCTGCCGCGCTGCTGGCGGTGCTGGGGTTCATCACCAGCCGCAAGACCCCCAAAAACACCACCATCTTTGCCCGCGACGGCCTGGCCATCGTGGCGCTGGTCTGGGTGCTGATGAGTGCCTTCGGCGCACTGCCCTTTGTGATTTCCGGCGAAATACCGTCCTTTATTGACGCTTTCTTCGAGACCGTCTCCGGCTTTACCACCACCGGCTCCACCATCCTGACCGACGTGGAAGCCCTGAGCCACGGCACGCTGTACTGGCGCAGCTTCTCCCACTGGGTGGGCGGCATGGGCGTGCTGGTGTTTGCCATGGCGGTGCTGCCCATGACCGACGGCCGCGCCATGCACCTGATGCGCGCCGAGATCCCCGGCCCGACGGTGGGCAAGATTTCCAGCAAATTGAGCGATAGTGCGAAGATTTTGTATGCCATCTACTTCGCCATGACCTTCATCGAGGTCGTCCTGCTCTGCGCAGGCGGCATGCCGCTGTTCGACTCGCTCATCCACACCTTCGGCACGGCGGGCACCGGCGGTTTCAGCAACAAGGGGCTCAGCGTGGGGGCGTACAATAACCCGTACTTTGAAATCGTCATCGGCGTATTCATGCTGCTGTTCGGCATCAACTTTAACCTCTATTATTTCTTGTTGCTGCGTCATTTCCGCGATGCCTTCTGCTCTGAGGAAATGCTGGCCTACCTTGGCATTGTGGGCTTCTCCACGGTCACCATCACCCTCAACATCCTGCACCTGTACGACAACGTCGGCACGGCGCTGCGCACGGCGTTCTTCCAGGTGTCGTCCATCATCACCACCACGGGTTATGCGTCGGCGGACTTCAACCTCTGGCCGACCTACTCCCGCATCGTCATCTGCATCCTCACGTTCTGCGGCGCTTGCGCTGGCTCGACGGCGGGCGGGCTTAAAATTTCGCGCGTCGTCATCTTTTTAAAGGCGGCCAAGCAAGACCTGAACAAGATGCTGCACACCCACGCCGTCACCACCGTCCGCTTTGAGGGCAAGCCCCTGGACGAGAAAGTGCTGCGCGGCGTACACAACTACTTCAACATTTACATGCTGCTGCTCACCCTGTCGGTGCTGCTGCTTTCGCTGGATGGATTCGACATAGTATCGACGTTTACAGCGGTGCTGACCTGCTTCAACAACGTAGGCCCGGGTCTCGAAATGGTCGGCCCCATGGGCAGCTTCGCGGACTTCTCGGCCCCGGCCAAGCTGCTGCTCAGCTTTGACATGCTGGCAGGACGGCTGGAGCTGTACCCCATGCTGGCGCTGTTTTCGCCCCGGCTGTGGCGGAAGCGGATTTCTTCTTTTAAAGAAGCCAAAGTTTGATTTTAATAGTTGCTTTCAAGACCTGCCACCTTGCGGCAGGTCTTTCTTTCTATCGAGGTGTCCGCCGCAAGCAAAGTATAATCTCGTCCCCACCTGCATATACATCACCAAACCAAGGGAGGGGATACCATGCGCCGCAACAAAAAAGGGAAAACTGTACCGCAAGATCTGTTCGTTTTTCTGGTGCTGGGGCTGCTGGCGGCAGTGCTGGCGGCGGTGGTGCATCTTTTGTATCACACCGAGTACGCCGAGACCTCCACCCCCAACGATTGCTTTGCCGCCGTCTCGGCCACCGCAACAGGGGAGACTGCCGTGCCCAAAATCGTCTGCCTTACCTTTGACGACGGCCCCAGCGCCCACACGCCGGAAATTCTGGATATACTGGAAAAAGAGCACGTACCAGCAACCTTTTTTGTCTGTGCTCAGGATGCCAACGAAGCGCACCTGGATAAAATTGCCGACATCGCCGCCGCAGGCCACCAGATCGCCCTGCACAGCGCCAGCCACCAGTATAGCAAAATCTATCGCAGTACCGATGCTTTCTGGCAGGACATCAAGCAGCTGCGTCAGGCCATCAGCCCCTACGTGGACGCCGATTCCCTGACCTGGCTGCGCTTTCCGGGCGGCAGCACCAACACGGTCAGCCACAAATACGGCGGCAGCGGCATCATGAAACGGCTGAAAGCCCAGGCTGAGGAGCGCGGCCTGCACTGGATCGACTGGAATGTCTGCGCCGAGGACGCCACCGCCAGCCACCCCAACGCCGCACAAATTTTGCGCAATATCCAGCGGGACGCCGACGGCCGCGACACCTGCGTGGTGCTGCTGCACGACACCAAAGCCACCGGCCAGACCGTGAAAGCCCTGCCTGACATGATCGCCTGGTTCCGGGAGCAGGGTTACACATTTTGTACAGTTTCTCAAATGAATGACTTGCAAAATTAGTTCAAATCGGCTATAATTGAACACAGCAAATCCAAACGACCAAGGAATCCCAAAGGAGAAACCGCCATGCGCAAGACCGAAAGCCAAAAAATCGCCCTCTGCGGTGTGCTGGGGGCGCTGTCGGTCGTGCTGCTGCTGGTGGGCGCGGCGCTGCAAATCGGCACCTACGCCGCGCCGATGCTGGCCGCGTTTCTGCTCATCCCCGTGCTGGACGAGTACGGCCCCAAGTACGCCCTGCTTTTGTACGCTACTGTGTCGATTTTGTCCGTGCTGCTGGTGCCGGAGCTGGAACTGGCGTTCTTTTACGTGTTCGTCATCGGCTATTATCCTGTGCTGCGCCAGCAATTGGCACGCATAAAAAGTACGCTGCTGCGTTGGGTTATTAAGTTCGCGGTGTTCAACGGGGCCACGGTGCTGGTTTACCTGCTGCTCTTTGCGCTGCTCGGCCCTGCCATCCTGGACGAGCTGTTGGCCGACGGTGTTGGCATGCTGGCCGCCCTGCTGGCCGCCGGCAACCTCTCCTTCTGGCTCTGCGACCGCGCGGTCGGCGCACTGACCCGGTATTATAGGTTGATTTTGAAGAAGAAGCTGAAGTTTTTGCATTAAAAGCAGATTCATGCAAATTGGTTTGCAGGGGGCGGCGTCCTCGACGCCCCCCAATGGGCCGATGCAAGCATCGGCCTCTACAACCGCAAGGCAAGCATCATTCCAACGAAACGAAAAAAATAAACGATAAGAGGAGAAAAAACATGTGGTACGATGAAGCTGTAATTTACCAGATCTACCCCCTGGGCCTGTGCGGGGCGCCGCTGCAAAATGACGGCGACCCATCCCAGGCCGACCAGCATCGCCTGCTGCGGGTGCTGGATTGGGTGGACCACATCAAGGCGCTGGGCGCGACCTGTGTGCTGTTCAACCCCCTGTTCGAGAGCGATGCCCACGGTTACGACACCCGCGACTACAACAAGGTGGACTGCCGCCTGGGCACCAACGACGACCTCAAGCAGGTTTGCGCAGCCCTGCACGCGGCGGGCATCCGCGTGCTGCTGGACGGCGTGTTCAACCACGTGGGCCGCGGCTTTTGGGCGTTCAAGGACGTGCAGGAGAAAAAGTGGGACAGCCCCTACAAAGATTGGTTCCACATCAGCTTTGACGGCAACACCAACTACAACGACGGCTTCTGGTACGAGGCCTGGGAGGGCTGCAACGAACTGGTCAAGCTGAATTTACAGCATCCTGACGTGAAAAATTATCTGTTCGACGCCGTGCGCAACTGGGTGCGGGACTACGACATCGACGGCCTGCGCCTCGACGTGGCCTACTGCCTGGACCTGGGCTTTTTGAGCGAGCTGCGCGGCCTGGCCAACAGCATCAAGCCGGATTTCGTCCTGGTGGGCGAGACCCTGCACGGCGACTACAACCGCTGGATGAACGACCACGCTTGCCACAGCGTGACCAACTACGAGTGCTACAAGGGGCTGTATTCCAGCTTCAACACCGGCAACATGCACGAGATCAGCTACAGCCTGAACCGCCAGTTTGGCAGCGAGCAGTGGTGCCTGTACACCGGCAAGCACCTGCTGAGCTTTGTGGATAACCACGATGTAACGCGCATTGCTACGATTCTGACGGATAAAAACTGCTTAAAGCCGGTCTACGGCCTGTTGTTTGGTATGCCCGGTGTGCCCGCCGTCTACTACGGCAGCGAGTGGGGGATGGAGGGCGACAAACGCAACGGCGACCCCACCCTGCGCCCCGCCGTGGAACGCCCCGAATCCAACGACCTGACCGCCTGGATCACCGCGCTGGCCCACGCCCGCACCCAAAGCAAGGCCCTGTGCTGCGGCAGCTACCGCAACGTGCTGGTGCAGCCCAAGCAGCTGATTTTTGAGCGTTACGCCGACGGCGAGCGCGTGCTGGTGGCCATCAACGCCGACGGCAACCCCTTTACCGCCCACTTTGACGCCGGCTGTGGTATGGCGGTGGACATGATCACCGGCGCCCCGCACGATTTCGGCGGCGGCAGCGAGCTGGCACCGTATAGTGTAAGCTACTGGAAAATGGAACGGTAATACGAAAAATATAAAATAAGTATATCCCGCTGGCTGCAATGGCTGGCGGGATTTTTTAATTTGTTGCACGTTAAGGGCTCCCCTGGAGGGGAGCTGTCACCGAAGGTGACTGAGGGGTGGCTACTTTAGCCGACCGCATTTGTGTGGATGCAATTACTCTGCACATGGGCCACCCCTCACCCGCTGACGCGGGACCGCTTACGCGGCCGGGCCCCTCTGTCGCTTTGCGACATCTCCCCGCACAGCGGGGAGACACCCCTCAAGGGGAGCCATTCAAGTGAGCAACAATTTTCAAACTTCCCTCTTGACAAGCAAGCGTATTACGCATATAATACACATAAACCATCAATTTCCCGGGAAAGGAGGAGACAGCTTGGTCAACCTCAGCAATCTCCGGTTTGACGACCGCGCGCCGGTGTACCAGCAAATTGCCGAGTACCTGAAACGCCAAATCCTGCTAGGCACCGTGCAGGACGGCGACCCCATGCCCAGCCGCCGCGAGCTGGCCGCCCAGACCGGCATCAACCCCAACACCGCCCAAAAAGCCTACCGCTTGATGACCGAAGAAGGCTATGTCGTTACCGATGGCAACAGCGGCAGCTTTGTCCGGCTGACCCCCGCCCTGCGGGAACAAATCAGCGAGGAACTGACCCGCGGCCTGGTGGAGCAGTTCGTCACCCAGGCCAAGGCCAACCGGCTCAGCTACAAAAAGGTCATCGCCCTGGTCAGTGACCTTTGGGGCGACGAGGACTAACGAAAACTATTTTTGTACCGTAAGCGTATTACAACGATAATACACAACACAAGGAGGTCCGCTATGAAACACACCCTCACCCTTGCCGCGTGGAACTTCCGCCTGGCGCGGCGCAGCCTGCTGGCGCTGTGGGGCATCTTCGCCGCCCAGCAGCTGGCGCTGGTGGTCTTTCGCATCTGCTGGCAAGGCGCTGCCGGCATGGGGATGGCGTCCCATTATTACGTTACCATGCAAATTTTTGCCTATCTTGGCTTTTATCTGCTTACCGGTTTGGCGGCGGGGCTGGCCACCCACAACAGCCGCCGCGCCCGCAGCGGCTACACCTGGGCCACGCTGCCCGGCACCCCGGGGCAAAAGTTCGGGGCCAAGGCCATCACCATCGCCGCCGCCGAGGTCGTCTTTACCGCCTGGCAGTTTGTGTGGTACATCGTTGAATTTTACCCCGTCACCGCGCTGGAAGTCCACCTGGCCCGCAAGCTGTACGGCGCGGTCCTGCCGCCCGACAACCTGTACGAGCAGGTCGTCGCCAACAACCTGTTTTCCCGCCTGCTGCCGCGCCGCCCCTTGCAGCTGGTGATCCTGCTGGGCATCCTGGCCCTGTCCGCCCTGCTGCTGGCCGCGCTGGACACCGTGCGCGGCTGGCGCAAGCTGCCCGTGTTCGCCGTCGGCGGGCTGTGCGCCTGGCAGTGCTTCTACCTGGTGACCGTTGAGCAGCACCCCGCGTGGATGTTCACCTCTGCAAGCCGCAACGTTACCATGGCTCTCGCCGCCGTGCTGGCCGTCCTCACCGTGTGGTGGGCAGTGCGCAGCATCCACCGCGGCGAAACCTGCTGAAAGGGGAGTGACCTGCTATGAAAGAAACGAAAGCTAAAAAATCTACTTATCTGCGTAACTTTATCATTACTGTCACCCTATCGGCGGCCATCCTCGCCGCCGGTGCGCTGTGGGTGCTGCTGGGCTGGCGCAGCGCGCTGGACATCACCCTCACCGACCTGGCAGGCGACCCCGCCGCCCTGCGCGGCTTCACGATGCGCGGCCAGAGTTACTTCGACACCGCCCACACCTACTGGGACCTGCACGACGGCTACCTGGACACCAGCTTTGCCCTTGACCCTGACGAGAGCGGCAACCAGTACCACTACAGTGCGTGGGGGGCATCTTACTCGACTTTTTACGCTGTAACGCCGGAAACGCGCGACGAAGTAAACGCCGCCGCCCAGCGCGTACAGGTGTATGACGACAACTGGCAGATGCAAAGCACCGCGTCGAACTTCCGCGTGATGGCCGAAATCAGCATGGGCAGCGATGTTCTCCGCGTGGCCCTGCGGGACGTGGTGCTGGATGCGCCCATCTCGGTAAGCGCCAACGCCGAGGTGCCCACCTATCTGGACCGCTTCAGCGTCAGCTATGATTACACGGCCGATTTCTCCGACGAAGTGGGGGATACCAACACCGATTACCGCTACATTGCCGGGCAAATTTTCTCGCTGGGCGACGGCCAGGGCCTTGCCTGGCGGTACACCGTTGCCGACCGCAAGGCCGGGCTGTACAAGGCCACCCCCATCAGCTATGACGATCTCGACGCCCTGCCCACCGACGGCAAAGTCGGTGACCGCGACGTGCTTTGCGCCACCACCGAGTTCGGCACGCTGGAACCGTTCTACTGCCCCGAAAACGCCCGACAGGTGGTCTGCGGCCTGCCCATGGACGACGGCCTGACGCTCTGCGTTTACCTTGACCCGCTGAACAAGGCCTGCGCCGACCTCGTCAACGCGGCGGGGGAGCAAGTGGATCATATCGAGCTGGGCATCGAGGGCGGCAACGGTGATTTTTCGGTGACCGTGCTGCCCCGCACCACCGACCGCGACGCCGTGCTGAAAGTCGACTACCGCAATATTCTTGTGGCCCTGCGCGTGCAGGACGGCAAGTTTATCTTGAACAAAAGCCTCTCCATAGAGGGCAACATCGACCTGAACAGCGTTGACCTCTACATGCGCAACGCCGAGGACGCCGTGCTGAACACCGCCGGTGACGCGCTGCTCATCGCCACGCCCGAGTACACGACTGTGGGAGAGGAAAAGCTCAACGACTCCTCTAATACCTACCAGACCGGCACGCTGCTGGTCGTTTACCCGCTGGATGGCAGCGCCCCGCGCTACCGCGGCCGCTTGGACAACGGCGCCGACCGCGATTGGGGCGGGCAGCTGAACAAGTACTACCTTAGCTGGTCTGCGCGCCACTATATGAACTACGAACTTTACGAGAAAGACCGGGAGAGACAGCTATGATCGAGGTAAAAAATCTGCAAAAGACCTACCGCAGTCACGGCCAGACCGTGGGCCTGCTGGGGGCGGACTTCACCGTGCCGGACGGGCAGATCGTGGGCGTGCTGGGTGAGAATGGCGCTGGAAAAACCACGCTGCTGCGCTGTATTGCGGGCCTGCTGCCCCACAAGGGCACAGCGCTGCTGGACGGCAGACCGGCGGGCGAGCAGTATGGGCGCATCAGCTACATCACCGGCGAGGGCAGCTATTACCCGGCGCTGACGGTAGCCGCCTACGGCCAGCTGCTGGCCGACCTGCACCCGGCGTTTGACCCCGCGCGGTACGCGAAGTTTTTGGAGTTTTTCAGCCTGCACGGGTCGGACGTCATCGGGCATCTCTCCACCGGCCAGCGCGCCCGGGTGGAGCTGGCCGCAGGCTTTGCCAAACGGGTGCCCTACTACCTGATGGACGAGCCGTTTTTGGGCAAGGACCCCTTTACACGGCGGGACTTCATCAAGCTGATGAGCGCCACCCTCACCGGCGGCGAAACGCTGCTGCTCTCGACCCATTATATCGAGGACGTGGACCATTTCCTCGACCGTGCGCTGATTCTGCACAACGGCCGCATTGCCGAGGACCTGCTGCTGGATACTCTGACCCCCGGCGACACCCTGTTAAACCACATGGCCGCCGCCTGCCACTGGGACCCCAAACGGTACTTGGAGTTTGAGGAAAAATAAAAATTCCCGCAGCTATAACCAGCTGCGGGATTTTTTGTGTTTTGTAGGAAATGTAAAAAAGAAACGGATGATTTCTCTGAAATCTTCCAAAGTGATTGTTTGGACAAATTACTCTTGAAACTGCTTATGAGCTTTATGAAACGGCAGGTTAATTATGGGAACAGGATCATCTGATAAAAACTATCTTATTGAGTTGGATTGCTCAAGAGATTTAGCCGCAATATTTATACTTGTGTACCATTTCATTATTGAATCAAATACAGCTGGATATATCCATTTTTCTCCATTTATACTCCAAATGTTTAGCTTTTGGGGAAGCATTGGGGTCAATTTATTCTTTTTGCTTTCTGGGGCAAGCTTAACCCACCGTTGGCAAAACAGGTGGAATCTAAAGGAATATGTAAAAGGCAGAATTTTAGCGATTTATCCGGATTTTTGGGTGATATTTTTTTCTTTATTTGTCTATGGAGAAGTCTTGCATGGAAATAATGCCTCAGTCCCAAAATGGAAACTCATCTTTTCTATTATAGGGGTTGACGGCTACATGCAACAGTTCACCTCTACGTTTTATAAAATTGGCGAATGGTTTTTAGGATGTTTACTCATTTTATATTTTTTGTTCCCTATTTTTCGTTATTTCGTTTCGCCTAACAAAAGGACGTTCTTTGGTGGTTCTATTCTTTTTCTATTTTGGCTTATTGGGCCTTCTTTGTGTTTGCCATACGATGGCAATCACATGGTATTGGGACAAGCCTTTGTGTTTTGGGTTGGCATGTTGCTTTCACAGCTTTTCGGTCGTAAGTACAATTGTAAACAACTTGTATTCTGCGGAGTCATATGTGGAGTCCTTGCATTATTATATGTACCTACAAAATACATAGCTTTCTTCTCCGCCATTTTTATAATACTATTTGCTGGTGTTTCTGCCCAATACTTAAAAAAGCTTCCATATTCCATACGCTTATTCATACGCCTTTTTTCAAAGCAAAGTTATCGTATTTTTCTTATCCACCATGTACTATTAGTTATTGTAATTATTCCGCGTGCAATTCTATATGCTTGGCATCCAATCTTTACATTCATCGTATATTTCATTTTCTGTATCATATTATCAGCATTGTTAAGCTATATTTCAAAACCAGTCGCGTTGTTGCTTAAGACTTTGCTTGATTACTGATGTTTGATACCCACCATTATGGAAAGGACAACTGTTGGGTAGACTGCATAAACAGTACCGGCAGCATAATGCTGTTGTTGATGTAGGGGCGCACAGTATGCGCCCACTAACGGCGCGGCAAACGCAGGTACAACGGGCCGATATAGAATCGGCCCCTACGAGCGTAAGGAAAATGGCATGCAAATTCCGTAGGGGCGGATTCCATATCCGCCCGCGGGCGAACAATGTTCGCCCCTACACTACGCCTTACATCAAATCACACGCTCTCAATCATCCGCGTCACAATTTCCGTCGCGGTCTTGACGTACTCGGTAATGCTGAACTGCTTGACCACCAGCACCTCATACCCGCTCTCGTCGGCGTTGTCGCTCATGGCGCGCAGGATGACGCAGGGCACGCCGTTGCGGCCGGCGATCTGGCTCACGGCAGCGCCTTCCATCTCCACGCAGTCGGGGTGGCACTTTTCCTCGATGGTTTTCTTCGTAGCTGCGTCACCTACAAAGGTGTCGCCGGTGGCGATCTTGCCCGCAATGGCCTTCACGCCGCAGGCTTCGCAGGCATCCAGCGCAGCCTGTACCAGCGCAGGGTCGCCGTGGTACTCGGTCTGGAATGGGGCGCTCTGGGCGATCATGCTCAGTTCGGCGTCGTGGTAGACCACGGTCTCGCCCACGCAGACATCACCGATGCCGATTTTGCTCGTCATATTGCCGGCAATGCCGCTGAAAATCAACTTATCAATGTTGTATTTTGTGCAAAGCACCTGCACGGTGCTGGCGGCGTTGGCCTTGCCCATACCGGCGCAGCACACCACCACCTGCTTGCCCTGCAGGGTGCCGCAGTGGTACTCCACCCCGGCGTAGTTCTCTTTGGTCACGTCGGCCAGCCGGGCACACAGCTGGTCCACTTCGTCGGGCATAGCGCCCATAATGCCAATAATCATCGTTGTATCTCCCAATTTTACACGTTGAACAGGAACTCGATCACGTCGCCGTCGTTGACAACGTACTCTTTGCCCTCGGTGCGCTGCAGGCCCTTGGCCTTGACGGCGGCGTAGTTGAAGTCGGCGTCCTCCAGGTCCTTGTAGGCGATGACCTGCGCACGGATGAAGCCGCGCTCGAAGTCGCTGTGGATCTTACCGGCTGCCTGGGGGGCCTTGGTGCCGCGCTTGATGGTCCAGGCGCGGCATTCTTTCTTGCCATCGGTCAAGAAGCTGATGAGTCCCAACAGCTCGTAGCTGGCCTTGATAAGCTTGTCCAGACCCGTGGATTCAATGCCCATTTCCTGCAGGAACGCGATTTTTTCCTCCTGGGTGGAACCGGCGATGTCCTCCTCGGTCTTGGCGCAGATGGGGATAGCCTGGGCGTTTTCCTCCTTGGCGCGGGCGGCGACCAGGGGATAGTAGGGGTTCTCGTCCAGGCCGCCCAGCAGGTCGTCCTCGCCCACGTTGCAGGCGTAGATAACCGGCTTGGCGGAGAGCAGGCCCAGCTCCTTGCGGGTGGCCTTCACAGCGTCGTCGCTCTCGTCAAAGGCGAAGCTGCGGGCGGGCTTGCCGGCTTCCAGCCAGGCAGCCAGGTCGGCTAGCCAGGCAGCCTCGGCGGCTGCGGCCTTATTGCCGGTCTTGGCAGCTTTCTGCTGGCGGCCCAAACGGTTGCTTACGACCTCCAGGTCGGCCAAAATCAGCTCCAGGTCGATGGCGTCAATGTCGCGGATGGGGTCAACGCTCTCGGGCTTGTTCACGTCCTCGACCACATGGATGATGTTGTCATCGTCAAAGCAGCGCACCACATGCACGATGGCGTCGCACTCGCGGATGTGGCCCAGGAACTTGTTGCCCAGGCCGGCGCCCTGGCTGGCGCCCTTGACAAGACCTGCAATGTCGACAAATTCCACGATAGCAGGCGTCTTTTTGTCGGTCTCCCAAATCTCGGCCAGCTTGTCCAGCCGCGGGTCGGGCACCGGCACAATGCCGGAGTTCGGCTCAATGGTGCAGAAAGGATAGTTCGCCGCCTGCGCGTTCTGCGTGCTGGTCAGCGCATTAAAAAGGGTGGATTTGCCTACATTAGGAAGGCCCACGATACCTAATTTCATATTTCTCCATATCTCCTTTATTATCGTTGTTTTTTGTTACCGGATTTGGGGTTTTACCCCCATTTTACCCCCATTTTCGAGGTTTACCCCTTTTTCTCACTATCAGCTGCCTCAAAAAGACGCACGGCGTTCTGCATTGAATCATCAGAAACATGGACGTATTTGTCCATCGTCGTCTTGATACTGGCGTGCCCCAGCAGCTGCTGCAAGACCTTGGGCTGCATGCCGCGCTCAATCGCGCGGGTAGCATACGTATGGCGCAGCGCATGCATCCCAAAGGGAGCAATGCCGGCTTTTTCGCACAGCTTATAGAGGTGGGTGTCATAGGAACTGTTCTTAATCGGCTCACCGGTTCGATAGTTTACAAAGACCAAATCGTGCATGCAGAAGTACATCTGCCTTCCGGTACGGCGATCTGTGTATTCCAGAATCTGCTGCAACGTGGGCGACTCTTTACGGGTCAAGCGCTCATCATAGCAGCTCTTCAAAATACGATATGCGGTATCGGTCAAGGGGATAGTGCGGTAGCTTTTCACCGTTTTGGGAGGCCCGGCACGCCAGTACTTGAAGTGGTGGCGGTACTCCAAACTTTTATTGACGGTAAGAGTACGCTTCTTCCAGTTGATGGCATCCCAAGTCAAACCGATCAGTTCACCCGTGCGCAGCCCGGTTTCCAGCAGCAGTGCATATTGCCGGTAGTTGTGAGAATCCTTGGCTACGGCAAGGAAGCGCTTCTGTTCCTCAACGGAAAGGTAGCGAATATCGTCCACTGCACGGACCGGCTTGTTATAGCGCACGCCATTCATCGGATGTTTGACGATAATATCGTTCATCACAGCAGATTTGAACATGGTACCCATAGCAATGTAAGTCTGACGGATTGTAGAACCGGCGTAAGTACTTTCCATGCGGTTCAGAATAATCTGGCAGTGCATCGGCTTTACGTCGCCCATGCACATGGTTCCAATCAGTGGCTGAACATTTCTCTTATAGCGTTCCGTATAGTTGCGGATGCAGTTCGGGGAAAGGTTACAGATGATGTTCGTGATCCAGTAGTCAAACCAGTTGTCTACGGACATGTCAGAGTTGCAGGTAATGACGCGATGACGCAATTCGTATTTCGTATCGGCAAGCCAATTCTTGGCTTCAGGCAGCGACTTGAAATATTTTTCTCGCCGCTCCCCGTCTTTGGTATAGTATCTTGCGGAATATAACCCGTCCTTTCTTTGGCGTATGCCTTTTCCGCATTCTTTTCGCTTTAGGCTTTTACCCATAGTGGACTCCTTTCCAAAGCGGGAATCCAACGCGATACTGAAATTATAGCACATGAAATCCCTATTTTCAACGGCATTACCTCTCTTAAATAATCAGCTTGCTGCTGATGTAGGCTTCAAATTCTTTGCGTTTGACCAATTTCTTTGACCCTACATACAACACGAAAGGACAGTTGGGCTGTTTGAGCATGGCATCAATTTTGTTGATGCCGATATTGCTGTATTCGGACGCTTCCTTGATGGAAAGCGTTAGTTTAAGATGGATGGGTACACTTTCGGAATCTCGCATAATAAATGTCTCCTATTGCCTTTGTGGTGTCAGCTTTTCTTCGCGCGCGTGACAGCATCGATTTAAGAAATAAATCTTGCTGTATTCTAATTTTAATAGGAAAAACAACGATGGTATATACAAAAGCTGCGCGGATGTAATGCGGACACTATGCTTTTATCATGCAAAATCTCACCATCTTGACAGGGCGGACTTTCTTGTGCTATACTCCACCTGTAAATGATTTTTGTGCCTTATGCACACGCTGTTTAAGTTTGTAATTCGTGCCAGCAGCCTTGTCCTGCCCATACCGGGCGGACGCTGTTGGCACTTTTCTTTTTATAGTGGGTGAAAACACCCAACCATAGCGAGAAGGATCGTGGTTCACGGTTTGCCGTGAGCATCAGGCATTGCCTGCGATTGTTCTCGCTTTTTATTTTGTTTCAGAGCCGACAGGCTTTGAGAAATACATTCTATATAGGAAAGGTGGAACACCAAATGAATGAACAGGCAAGACCCAAGGCAATCGCACGGCGCATCACGCGCCCGCGCAAGGCAAGACCCATCCCGCGCAATTTGCAGTATC
>ERZ772885.666-NODE-666-length-23798-cov-58.320347_pt1 | contig 23798 bp, 15 predicted proteins | sample MGYA00580580_ERZ772885 | MGnify/ENA primary metagenome ERZ772885 (study PRJEB29015, sample SAMEA2737673) | human gut metagenome | biome: human gut; feature: human-associated habitat; material: faeces | place: China | collected 2012 ...
GAGATCCGCCGGAGCGGTGCTTAAGCCGTTAGGCGGGAATTGTGCGGTGTTGCCTTTAATATAGTAAATACCAAAAATGGATTGCACGTTTCTATGGCGCCCTCTGAGAGGGCGCTGTCGCCGCAGGCGACTGAGGGAGAGACAAACAATTTAACTGCTACTAAATCGCAGGCTCTCTCCCCCCACGCGCTTCGCGGGAGCCACCTCGCAGAGGGGGCCTTTCACACAATCATACCGCAAACCCGCACCAAACGCAACCCACAAAAACACCGCCGCACCCGGACTTGGCGTACCGGGTGCGGCGGCTATTAAATCCCTATTCCCTCTAAAAACTGTTTACAAATTACTCAACCGCGTTCAAAGCCTGGTCCAGATCGGCGAGGATGTCGTCGATATGCTCGGTGCCGATGGACAGGCGGATGGTGTTCTCGTGGATGCCCACATCCTCCAGCTCCTCGGGGGACAGCTGGGCGTGGGTGGTGGTGGCCGGGTGGATGACCAGGCTCTTCACGTCAGCGACGTTGGCCAGCAGCGAGAAGATCTTCAGGTGGTCGATGAACTCAAAGGCTTCCTTCTGGCCGCCCTTGATGTCGAAGGTGAAGATGGACGCACCGCCGTTGGGGAAGTACTTCTCGTACAGGGCGTGGTCGGGATGGTCCGGCAGGCTGGGATGATTGACGTGGGCCACCTTCGGGTGATGGTTCAGGAACTCCACGACCTTCTTGGTGTTCTCGTTGTGGCGGTCCAGGCGCAGAGACAGGGTCTCGGTGCCCTGCAGCAGCAGCCAGGCGTTGAACGGACTGATGCAGGCGCCGGTGTCACGCAGGATGATGGCGCGGACGTAGGTAACAAAGGCGGCGGGGCCGGCAGCGTCCACGAAGCTGACGCCGTGATAGCTGGGGTTCGGCTCGGAGAAAGCAGGGAACTTGCCGCTGGCCTTCCAGTCGAACTTGCCGGAATCGACGATGATGCCGCCCAGGGTGGTGCCGTGGCCGCCGATGAACTTGGTGGCGGAGTGAACAACAATGTCAGCGCCGTGCTCAATGGGGCGGATCAGGTACGGGGTGCCGAAGGTGTTGTCGATGACCAGGGGCAGGCCGTGCTTGTGGGCAATCTCGGCAATGGCGTCAATGTCGGGAATGTCAGAGTTGGGGTTGCCCAGCGTCTCCAGATAGATGGCGCGGGTGTTGTCCTGAATTGCGCCCTCGACCTCGGCCAGATTGTGGGCATCCACAAAGGTGGTGGTCACGCCGAAAGCGGGCAGGGTGTGTTCCAACAGGTTGGAGGTGCCGCCGTAGATGGTTTTCTGGGCAACGATGTGACCGCCGTTCTGGGCCAGGGCCTGGATGGTGTAGTTGATGGCGGCAGCGCCGGAGGCAACGGCCAGAGCGGCAACACCGCCCTCAAGGGCTGCGATGCGCTTCTCGAACACATCCTCGGTGGTGTTGGTCAGACGGCCGTAAATGTTGCCGGCGTCCTTCAGGTCGAAGCGGTCAGCGGCGTGCTGGGCGTTATGGAACACGTAGGAAGTGGTCTGGTAAATAGGCACGGCGCGGGAATCGGTGACGGGGTCAGCCTGCTCCTGGCCAACATGCAGCTGCAGGGTCTCAAAATGGTATTTACGCTCGCTCATGATAAAATCCTCATTTCTGTTATTTGTTATTTTTGATAAAGAAAAAGCCGGGGCTCCCGATGGGTATAGCTCCCGGACAGAATAACAGGACAGCGCCGTTTTTACCGACAATGCAAAGCGTACCGCGCCCTGCACCCGACCTGTTCCGCCCGGGAGCAGCACATTCGGCCACAACGGAAATTCTGCCGCAGCAGGCTGCCGAACACAGTAGTCATACGCTTTGCACCTCCTTTTTGTAAGCACATACAGGGTTCTCGCAAGAACAAACCTATGTGATTTGTAGGTTGTTTGTATCATATCATGGATAAACCGCCTTGTCAATAGGAAAATAGGATTTTTACGCAAAAAATGGCAGTGCCGGAGGGGGGCTTTCACGGCTCATTTAACAACTAACGTTAACCCAGAGGTGGGGCGGGGGATGTGTTAAAGCTCCGGCCTCTGTTGAATCTGCCACGCAAAAAGGAGGGGACTTGCCCCCTCCCTGCGATACCTATTTATATTCACAAAATCGTGCCGCCGCCGACTACGATGTCGCCATCGTACAGCACTACGGCCTGGCCGCGGGTGATGGCGCGCTGGGGCTCATCGAATTCCACTTCCACCTTGCCGTCCGGCAGCGGGCGCACGGTGGCGGGCTGCTCGGGCTGGCGGTAGCGGGCCTTGGCCTTTACCCGCATGGGGGCGGTCAGTTCGGGGATAGAGATCCAGTTGAAGTCCCCGGCTACCAGCGTGGTGGTGAACAGTTCGCTCTCGGGGCCGACAGTGACGGTGTTTTTCTCCATGTCCTTATCACAGACGTAAACCGGCGCACCCAGAGCCAACCCCAGGCCCTTGCGCTGGCCGTTGGTGTAGCGCACCGCGCCGTGGTGGCGGCCCACTACCTTGCCGGTGGTATCGATAAAATCGCCGTCCGGGTAAAATTTGCCGGTGTATCGTTCCATAAAACCGACATAATCACCGTCCGGCACAAAGCAGATGTCCTGGCTGTCGTGCTTGTGGGCGTTGCAGAAGCCGGCCCTCTCGGCCAGCGCACGGATGCTGGGCTTGTCCATGCCGCCTAAGGGAAACCTGGTGTGGGCCAGCTCGTCCTGGGTGAGGACATACAGCACGTAGCTCTGGTCTTTTTCACCGTACAGCGCCTTTTTCAGCAGCCAGCGGCCGGTGTCGGGGTCCTGCTCGATGCGGGCATAGTGGCCGGTAACGACATAATCCAGGCCGTGCTCCCGGGCGAAGGCCAGCATTTTATCAAACTTCATGTAGCGGTTGCAATCGATGCAGGGGTTGGGTGTTCTGCCCGTTTCATACGTAGCTATGAACTTTTTTATGACCTTCTCGCGGAATTCATCGGTGTAGTTGATGACCTCAAAGGGAATATCCAGCTGGAAAGCCACGTCGGCGGCGTCCTCCACATCTTTGGCTGAGCAGCAGGTGTGGAAGCTGCATTGGCCCAGGTCCTCATTCTGGTACAGGCGCATGGTAGCGCCCATGCAGCGGTAGCCCGCCTGCTTCATCAGGTAGGCAGCAACAGAGCTGTCCACGCCGCCGCTCATGGCGATCAGCGCGCCGGGTGTGTTTTCCATAGGGAACCCTCCTAAATCATGCAAAAAAGGGGCAGACATGGGTCTGCCCCTTGCATTATAGCAAATTATTCAGTTAGATGCAATCAGTCTGCAAACAACGGGGTGGACAAGTAGCGGTCGCCGGTATCGGGCAGCAGGGCCACGATGGTCTTGCCGGCGTTCTCGGGGCGCTTGGCCAGCTCGATGGCAGCCCAGACAGCAGCGCCGGAGGAGATGCCCACCAGGACGCCCTCCTTGTGGCCGACCAGCTTGCCGGTGGTGAAAGCGTCCTCGTTGGCAACGGGGATGACCTCGTCGTAGATCCTGGTGTCCAGCACGTCGGGCACAAAGCCAGCGCCGATGCCCTGGATCTTGTGGGCGCCGGCAACACCCTTGCTCAGCACAGGAGAGGTGGCAGGCTCAACAGCCACGACCTTGACGTTGGGGTTCTGGCTCTTGAGGTAGTCGCCGACACCGGTCACGGTGCCGCCGGTGCCGACACCGGCAACGAAGATATCGACCTTACCGTCGGTGTCCTCCCAGATCTCGGGGCCGGTGGTTGCCTTGTGGGCGGCGGGGTTGGCCGGATTGACGAACTGGCCGGGCACAAAGGCGTTGGGGATCTCCTTAGCCAGCTCGTCGGCCTTGGCGATGGCACCCTTCATGCCCTTGGCGCCGTCGGTCAGGACCAGCTCAGCGCCATAGGCCTTCATCAGCTGGCGGCGCTCCACGCTCATGGTCTCGGGCATGACGATGATGATGCGGTAGCCGCGGGCAGCAGCCACGGAGGCCAGGCCGATGCCGGTGTTGCCGGAGGTAGGCTCGATGATGACAGAGCCGGGCTTGAGGACGCCCTTGGCCTCGGCGTCATCGATCATGGCCTTGGCGATACGGTCCTTGACAGAGCCGGCCGGGTTGAAGTACTCCAGCTTAGCCAGGATCTTGGCCTGCAGGCCTTCGGCAGCCTCGATATGAGTGAGTTCCAGCAGCGGGGTATGGCCGATCAGCTGGTCAGCGGAAGTGTAGATTTTGCTCATGGTGGTGTCCTCCTAATTTATATAAGGTAATTGTTTATGTTATTGTATGTTCATAAAGGCTCCCTCTGCGAGGGTGACTCCCCACAGTGCGGGGAGATGTCGCGAAGCGACAGAGGGGCCTTTGGCTAAGCGGCTGCTATCAACATCGAAACATGTAATTCGTTTTCATATATTCATACCTCACTTGTAGGTTGATTGGATTGTACCGCACAATTCCCTATTTGTCAATAGGGTTTGAGGGAATTTTTGCAGAAATGTTTTGCCCGCCCCTGTTGCATTCCCATTTACCGACCTGTATAATAGGAATATAGAACAAAGGAGTACCACACATGATGATTTCAACGAAGGGCCGTTATGCGCTGCGGGTCATGGTCGATATTGCCGAGAACCAGCGCGATGGCTATATTCCCTTAAAAGAGATCGCCTATCGGCAGGACATCTCGGAAAAATATCTGGAGGCCATCGTAAAAGGGCTGGTGAAGGAGCGTTACCTCACCGGCCTGCGGGGCAAGTCCGGCGGTTATCGACTGACCCGTGCGCCCGAGGATTACACCGTGGGCGCCATCCTGCGCATTACTGAGGGCAGCCTGGCCCCCGTGGCCTGCCTGGAGCAGGAGCATGTGGACTGCCCCCGCATGGCGGACTGCCGCACCCTGCCCATGTGGCGCAAGCTGAACACGATGATCCAGGACTTTTTCGACGGCATCACCCTGGCCGACCTGATGGACACGGATCAGGTGGGGAACGATTACGTTATTTGATATGGAAAGGCTCCCTCTGCGAGACAGCCTCCCCCCACCCGCTTCGCGGGAACCCCCTCCCAGAGGGGGCCTTTTTTTATCGGCATCCAATCCCCCTTTTTTGTCTCATTTGACAGTTTTCGACTTTTATTTACCGGTTTCTATTGCTTTTTTGTCATATCGTATACTATAATAAGGTATAAAACTGTTAAATTTACCGCAAGAGAAACTGGGGTACTGAATGAGCGATAAACAACGGATCTTAATAGCTGACGATTCAGAGATGAACCGCGCCATCCTTACCGAAATGCTGGGCGAGGAATACGAGATCCTGGAAGCAGAAAACGGACAGCAGGCCATCGAAATGATCGAGAAAAACAGCGGCATTGATCTGCTGCTGCTGGATATCATGATGCCGGTAAAAGACGGCTTCGATGTGCTGACTGCCATGAATCAATATCACTGGATCGACGAACTGCCGGTCATCATGATCTCGGCCGAAAACGCCACCTCTTTCGTAGAGCGCGCCTACAATCTGGGCGCGACCGACTATATCAGCCGCCCCTTTGATATGGCGGTGGTGCACCGCCGTGTGGTCAACACCCTGATGCTGTACGGCAAGCAGAAGCGCCTGATGCAGCTGGTAGCCGACCAGATCTACGAAAACGAAAAATCCAACTCGCTGATGATTACCATCCTCAGCCATATTGTCGAGTTCCGCAATGGCGAGAGCGGCATGCACGTGCTGCACATCCGCACCTTCACCGAGATGATCCTGCGCAAGCTCATCACGATGACCGACAAGTACCCGCTGACCGAGACGGAGATCAGCCTCATCTCCATGGCGTCCGCCCTGCACGACATCGGCAAGATCAACATTCCCGAAACCATCCTGAACAAGCCCGGCAAGCTCACGCAGGAAGAGTTCGAGATCATGAAGACCCACACCACCATCGGTGATAAGATTTTGCACGAGCTGCCGTTCGAGCAGGACGCGCCACTGGTCAAAACCGCGCGTCAGATCTGCCACTGGCACCACGAGCGCTACGACGGCCGCGGCTACCCCAACGGGCTGAAGGGCGACGACATCCCCATCGGTGCCCAGGCCGTAGCGCTGGCCGACGTCTACGACGCCCTGACCAGCGAGCGCTGCTACAAAAAAGCCTTTGACCATGATACCGCGCTGCACATGATCTTAAACGGCGAGTGCGGCGCCTTCAATCCCCTGCTGATGGAGTGCCTGGTGGAGATCAGCGAGGATCTGCGCAGCAAACTGCACAGCGGCGCGGTGGACCACGACTACCTGGCCGAAGCCCAGCAGATCTCCGCCAAGGTGCTGCACAACAGCAACCTGCCCGAGCAGGACAACACCAGCCGTGCGCTGTCGGCATCCTCCATCAAGACGGATTTCTTCCTCCACCACACCCACTCGGTGCAGTTCGACTACAGCGCCGCCACCAATGTGCTGACCCTGTCGGACTACGCGGCGCGGCATCTGCATGGCCCCCAGACCCAGCAGCTGACCGAGGCGACCTCGCAGTATTTCTTCTCGCAGGATGATATGCGCAAGCTGCAAAAACTGTTGCATGCCACCACCCCGCAGAATCCCGAGGTAAAAATGCGCGCCCAGCTGCCGATGGACGGCAAGTACCGCTGGTTCCGCGTTTACGCCCGGGCCATCTGGTTGGACGATACCAACCCGGTCTATCTCGGCGCAGTGGGTGAATGTCACCCTGTGCAGAGCACAGAGCTGCCGGACAAGGGCGAGAATGTCAACCTGGTCACCACCGAGGGCGTGCAGGCCATGATGCGCGGCATGGAACAGATCTTTGACGTAGTGCGCCTGGTGGATGTGAAAAAGAATACTGTATGGACTTTTGATGAAGCCGGCAAGTTGAAACCCACCAATCACCCCTGCCATGCGGTGTGGAACAAGAACCTGCCCTGCAGCAACTGTTCGTCCTTCCGCGCCTTTACCCAGCATAACCAGATCTCCAAGCTGGAGTTCAACGACGGCAAGGCCTATCAGGTGCTTTCCAAGTATATTGAGGTGGACGGCACCCCCTGTGTACTGGAACTGGTAAGTAAGCTGAAAGAAAACCCGCTGCTGACCGTGGACGGCCGCAACCTGCTGAGCAATAACATGAGCGCCTACAGCCAGGCCCTCTACCGCGACCCCCTGACCAACGCCTACAACCGCCGCTATTACACCGAGCAGAGCGAGGCTTTCGCCAATGCCGAGGGCGTAGCGATGATCGACGTGGACAAATTTAAGGCCGTCAACGACACCTACGGCCACCAGGCCGGCGACGAAACGCTGCGCCTGATCGTGCGCGGCATTATCGACTGCATCCGGAGCAGCGACATCCTCATCCGCTACGGCGGGGACGAGTTTTTGCTGTTCTTCCCCAGCATCCCCTCGGACATTTTTGCTTCCCGCCTGGAGGAGATTCGCCGCCGGGTGGAGAGCATCACCGTGCCGGGCTGCCCGAACTTCAAGCCCACCGTCAGCATTGGCGGCGTGTACGGTGCCCACCCGCTGGCCGATGCCATCCACCGTGCCGACCTGAAAATGTACGACGCCAAGCACGAGAGAAACCACGTGTCCGTGTCTATTTTACCCCCCCCGCAATGGGATTTTGATGTAGAATAAGGAAGTTTAAAAGGAGTATTCACGATCATGACCCTGCAGGAATTTTACACCCGCATTGGCGGCAATTACGATGACACCCTCCGCCGCATCCCCAGCGAAGCCCTCGTGCGCAAGTTTGTGCTGAAGTACCCCAACGACCCCAGCTTTGGCCAGCTGAAAGACGCCCTGGTCGCCCAGGATTGGGAGACCGTGTTCCGGGCTTCCCACACGCTAAAGGGCGTGGCCCAGAATTTGGGTATGGAACATCTGTATCAGGTATCCTCGGCCCTGTGCGAGGCTGTGCGCGGCTCCAAGCCCCTGACCGACCCTGCCCTGTGGCCTCCCGTAGAGGAGGCCCATGCCCAGGTGTTGGCAGCGATCCAAGAACTGTAAGCACCTATATGGCTCCCTCTGCGAGGGTGACTCCCCACAGTGTGGGGAGATGTCGCGAAGCGACAGAGGAGCCTGGCCGCGTAAGCGGTGTCAGCGAAGCTGACTGAGGGAGAGACAATTATTTTAGGGCAATACCGCATAATTCTAAGTGCCGATACGGCGAGCGAGGTGCGGCAGATGCTAAGCCAAAAGCGCAGATAATACTTTGTGTATTATCGAGCATTTTGGCAACGCAGATGCCGTGCCGCAGCCGCCGGAGCGGTGCTTAAGCCGTTAGGCGGGAATTGTGCGGTGTTGCCTTAGGCTCTCTCCTCACCCGCTTCGCGGGAGCCCCCTCCCAGAGGGGGCCATTCCTCTCTGTCAGGAGTGTTGCCACGATGAATGCTGCAGAACGTCCCTGCCTTCTGCACCGGATCCTGGCCTTGGCGGCGGCGCTGTTGCTGCTGGGCAGCCTGTTCCTCTCCCCTGCCCTTGGCCTGCATGCGCAGGCTGAGGAGATTTCCTCTACCCAAAAGCTGCGGGTGGGTTACTATGCCTACACCGGCTTTAATATGATCGACGCTGACGGCAGCTACAGCGGCTACAGCTATGAGCTGCTGCAAAAAATTGCGCTGTATCGCAACGTTATCTACGAATACGACGGTTACGACGGCGACGTGAACGACGTGATGCAGATGCTGGAGGACGGCGAGATCGACGTGATCCCCAACCTGCGCATCACGCCTGACCGCGAGAATCGATTTGATTTTACCACCAGCCCTGTGGGCACCATCGCCAGCATGCTGACGGTGCGTGCCGGCAACCGCACCGTCATTGCCGGGGAGTACAGCACCTACAACGGCATGACGGTGGGCTTCTCCCACGACGGCAACGGCCGCAACCAGAGCTTTATTGAGTTTGCCACCGACCATAACTTTACCTATACCACGGTGTTTTACGACACGGACGATGAACTGGCCAAGGCCCTGCACAAAGGGGAAATCACCGCGGCACTGACCAACGCCAACCGCATTACCACCGATGAATGGGTGCTGGAAACCTTCGATGAAACGCCGTTTTATATGGCAGTGCGCAAGGGCGACACCCAAACACTGGCCCTGCTGAACGGCGCCCTGGCAGAGATGGACCGGCAGGAACCCTCCTGGCAGGTCGACCTGCACGAGAGGTACTCCAGCACCAGCCGCAGCTCCACGCTGGCCCTGACCGCGGAGGAGCAGGGCTACCTGTACGATACCAACGCAGGCGGCAAGGTGTGGACGGTAGCCGTCAACCCCGACCGCTACCCCTACTCCTACAAAGACCAAAAAGGCAACTGGACAGGCATCTCGGTCAAGCTGTTCGACCTGCTGGCCCGGCGCGCGGGCATCTACTACCGACTGCTGGATGCCGACACCCGCGACGACTATATGGATCTGCTGCAGAACGGCAAGGCCGATCTGAGCCTGGCGTTCTTCAACGACCTGTCCCACGCCGAGCAGCTGGGCTACAAGCTCACTGACCCGTACCTTTTGGCGGGCTTCTCCTGGGTGCGGCTGCGCAGGGATACCGAGACGCAGACCATCGGCACGGTAGACCTGCTGGCCAAGGAGGCCACGGGCATCATCCTGCCCAGAAAAAACACCGTCTGCCAGACCTACCTCTCCTTTGCCGATTGCCTGACCGCCCTGCGCGCGGGTGAGATCGATGCCTATTACACCTACACCTACCAGGCCGAGCGCCTGCTGTACGATAACCTGCGCAACGACCTGACCACCGCCCTGACCGGCGGCACCGTGGATTTTGCCATCGGTGTCTCGCAGGATGTGGATGTGCAGCTGTTGAGCATCCTGAACAAGGGCGTCCACAGCCTGAGTGATGAGGAGATCGACGAAGCCACCCGCAGCTATACCACGCTGGCCGAGCAGCCTTTCTCTCTGGTGCGCCTGCTCTACCAATACCCGCTGGTCATGGTATTTTTGTGCGTATGCGCTGTGTCTGTGGCGGCCGGTGCCATCCTGCTGGTGCGGGCACGCAGCTTCCGCCTCAAGATGACCTCCGCCCTGCACAAGGCCGAGGAAGCCAGCCAAGCCAAGACCGAGTTCCTCTCCAATATGTCCCACGATATCCGCACCCCCATCAACGGCATTATGGGCATGCTGGATATTGCCGAAGCCAACTTTGACGACCAGGCCCGCGTGAAAGACTGCCTGGTCAAGATGCGCGGTGCGGCCAGCCACCTGCTGTCCCTCATCAACGATGTGCTGGACATGGCCAAGGTGGAAAGCGGCACCATGCAGATGCTGGACGCCGACTTTGACCTGCGCGAATTGCTGAACTCCTGCTGCGGCATCATCGAGGGGCAGCTCAACGACCGCGACGTGACCCTGACCAAGCAGATCGGCCCCTTCTGGCATCCCCGCCTGCGGGGCAGTGAGCTGCACATCCGCCAGGTGTTGTTAAACATTCTGTCCAACGCTGTCAAATACACTCCCGACAGCGGCACCATCAACTTCTATGCCCGCGAGACCCTGTTCGAGGAAGGGCTGGTACACCTGCGCATCGAGATTGCCGACACCGGCATCGGCATGAGCGAGGAATTTTTGCAGCACATCTTTGAGCCTTTCACTCAGGAGCAGCAGACCAGCCGCACTACCTACAAGGGCACCGGCCTGGGCATGGCCATCACCAAAAAGCTGGTGGACCAGATGCACGGCTCGCTGGATGTGGAAAGCACACCGGGCAAGGGTTCCACCTTCACCGTGCGCCTGAGTCTGCCCCTGGCCGAGACCGCCTACGACACCCCCGAGGAGGAGCCGCCCGCCGACCTGCACGGCCTGCACCTGCTGATGGCCGAGGACAACGAGCTGAACCGGGAGATCGCCGTGACCCTGCTGGAAGAACAGGGTGCCGCCATCACCACTGCCGAGAACGGCCGCGAGGCTGTGGAGTTGTTCCAGAACGCGCCCCAGGGCACCTTTAACGCCGTGCTAATGGACGTGATGATGCCCGAGATGAACGGCCTGGAGGCCACCCGCGCCATCCGCGCCTTCGAGCATTGCCCGCCGGAGAGCGGCATCCCCATTATCGCCATGACCGCCAACGTTTTTGCCGACGATGTGAAAGCCTGCCTGGAAGCGGGCATGAACTCCCACGTAGGAAAACCGCTGGATATGCAGGTATTGGCGGCGGAGATCTGCCGCCAGATGCGGCGCCACACCGCCCTGCTGGAGAACGCAGACTTTACAAAATTAGGAAATTAAAAAGTTGGCGCTTTCCTATTGCAATCCGGCATCTGACAAGCGTATAATAAGTTGATTATTGTTGTAATCAGCGCCGCACAATTCCCGCCGTCTCGGCGCTAAGGATTGTGCGGCATTGTCTTTATGCGTAGAGGGAGGATGTATCATGGCAACGAAGTATATTTTTGTTACCGGCGGCGTCGTTTCCGGGTTGGGCAAGGGCATTACCGCCGCCAGCCTGGGCCGCCTGCTGAAGACCCGCGGCCTGAAAGTGGCAAGCCAGAAGCTGGACCCGTATATCAACGTGGATCCCGGCACGATGAGCCCGCTGCAGCACGGCGAGGTCTTTGTGACTGACGACGGCACCGAGACCGACCTGGACCTGGGCCATTACGAGCGTTTTACCGATGAAAACCTGAACAAATACTCCAATCTGACTACCGGCAAGGTCTACTGGAATGTGCTGAACAAAGAGCGCCAGGGTGCCTACCTGGGCCAGACTGTCCAGATCATCCCCCACATTACCAACGAGATCAAGAGCTACATCTACAACCTGGCCAAGAGCACCGAGGCCGACGTTGTCATCACCGAGATCGGCGGCACCACCGGCGACATCGAGAGCCAGCCCTTCCTGGAGGCCATCCGTCAGGTGGGCCTGGAGCAGGGCCGCGACAACTGCTGCTACATCCATGTGGTGCTGGTGCCCTACATTTCCGGCTCGGACGAGTACAAATCCAAGCCTGCACAGCACTCTGTGAAAGAGCTGCAGGGCATGGGCGTCAACCCGGACATCATCATCCTGCGCGCCGACGGCACCGTGGGCACCGACATCCGCCGCAAGATCAGCACCTTCTGCAATGTAAAGCCGGAGTGCGTGATCGAGAACCTGACCATGCCCAGCCTGTACCAGTGCCCGCTGATGCTGCACACCGGTGGTCTGGACGAGGTCGTGGTGAAGAAACTCAAGCTGGACGTTCCTCCTGCCGACCTGACCGAGTGGAAGCAGGTGGTGTCCCGCATTGCCACCCGCAGCAAGACCTGCAGCATTGCACTGGTGGGCAAGTACGTCAAGCTGCACGACGCTTACCTCTCCGTGATGGAGAGCCTGTACCACGCCGGCTTTGAGAACGACAGTCAGGTGGAGATCCGCTGGGTGGAGAGCGAGGACCTGACCGACCAGGCCGCCTGCAAGGAAGCCTTTGCAGATGTGGACGGCATCATCGTGCCCGGCGGCTTCGGCGACCGCGGCATTGAGGGCATGATCCAGGCTGCACAGTATGCCCGCGAGAACCATGTTCCCTACTTTGGCATCTGCCTTGGCATGCAGATCATGGTGATGGAGTTTGCCCGGGGCGTTTTGGGCTACAAGGATGCAAATTCCAGCGAATTCACCCCGGATGGCAAGCATAATGTGATCGCGCTGATGGCCGACCAGCAGGGCAATATTCCCAAGGGCGGCACCATGCGTCTGGGTAAATACCCCTGCAAGGTGATGCCCGGCACCAAGATGGCCGAGTGCTACGGCGAGGCCGAGATCTGGGAGCGCCACCGCCACCGCTACGAGTTCAACAACGAGTTCCGTCAGGAGATGCAGGACGCCGGTCTTGTCATTTCCGGCACCAGCCCCGACGGTCGTCTGGTGGAGACTGTAGAGCTGCCCGGCCGTGACTTCCATTTGGGCGCACAGTTCCACCCGGAGTTCAAGAGCCGTCCGAACCGTGCTCACCCGCTGTTCAAGGCATTCATTGCTGCGGCACTCAAGTTCCGCGCCAGCGAGCAGCGCAGCCTGCTGCACATGTAAACCATAAAAATAAGGTGCTGTCTGTGCGGACAGCACCTTATTTTTTACCCATATAATCCATGATCCTGCAGGGCGTGGTTCTTTTGCTTGTGCATATACATCCGCTGGTCAGCCAGACGGGTGATCTTGTCTGTATCCGTGCCTTCTTCCGGGTAAAGGGCAAAGCCGCAGCTGGTGCCAATCGTCAGAAGATTGTCTGCAACATGATAGGGTGCCGCAACAGCCTTACAGATAAACTCGACCTTACGGAGGGCCTCTTCCGGGGACATTGCGCCAATGGTCAGCAGGGCAAATTCATCGCCGCCCATGCGAAACGCATAATCTTGATTGCGGATGCAGCTTTGCAGGCGCTTTGCCACCGCCTGCAGCAGCTTGTCGCCCACCTCGTGGCCATAGGTATCGTTGACTGGCTTGAAACGATCCAGATCCAGATAGAACAGCACAAACGCCTGTTCCCGGTGGACCAGTGCACGGGTCACAGCATCAAAATAGCGCTTGTTCAGCAGGCCGGTCAGGCCGTCCGTGTTGGCAAGGTCCTGCAGAATGTGCTGGCCGCTCATATCCTGCGAGATCATTATGATCTGGGTCAGACAGCCATTCTGCCAGCCGACAGGCACCACCGTCATCATCAAAAAGCTTTTGCGGTCACGGGTGGCATATTCGAACTTGATGCTGTCCTTTTCCTCTTTGAGCTGTGCACGCAGGTTTTCCGGTGCAAGCATCTGAACGAGCTTTGCGTTCTCGCCGTCGGTCAGGATCACATACTGCTGGGACAGCCAGCTGAGCAGATCCAGATAGCTGCCCTCGGTCGGGTACAGCTCCTTTCCCCTGCGCTCGTGGTATTCATAGCGGTCATTTTCCAGATCACACACCACAAACCGGTCCACGATGCGGGCCATCCCGTGGAACATCTGTTCCGTAAGTTCCTTGCGGCGCTGCAGCTCCATCCGTTCCGCTTCCGCTTTTTCTTTTCGCGTTTTTACCTTATCATAGAAGATCTTTCCGATACCGCTCAGGATCATCAGAGACAGCACTGCCAGCAGTGCAATGGTAAACATTTGCACCTGGCGCATTCCCGCGTCCATCACATTGGTGGGCACAATGCCGATGATGGCCCAGTCTTTTACACCTACCGGCTGGTATACCATATAGTAGCGCTTGCGGTTGAAGGTATAGCTCACACTGCCTTTGTACTGCAGCGGCAGGTTCTTGCGCATCTCGTCAAAATACGGCTGGTCGGCCTTGACGTTTGCTTCCAGATAGTCGAACAGGTTGGTCATCTGCTCCGGGATCTCGCTCTTCGGCTCGGTGGAAAGCACGATATTGCCATTGGAGCGAACAATATAGCAATCGCTCTGTCCCTCATAAGCCAAGCCGCCCAGCATGTTTTCCAGTACGGAGTTATCGTAGCAGATCGCCAGCGAGGTATAGGTAACGCTATCCATCGTGACAGGCTCGATCTGCTGGGCAAACATGACCTTGCGCACACCCTTACTGGAAATGTAGCTGGTCACGATAGGGCCGGCCATGGTGTATACTTCTTCCAGCGCAGACTGCATATGCGGGGCATCTCCCCGTCTGCCGCTGACCGTCCAGAACTGATCATCCGCGTTGAACAGGGCCACCTCGCTGTACTGCCAGTTGGCTTTTTCGTTCACATATCTGCGCCACTTTACCTCGGTATTCGTTTCCTCTGCCAGCTGCGCAAGATCCTCAGACCAGATCTCAAGGATGTTCCAGTTGCGCTGCACAAACATGGTAAAGGTCTTGCTTACCTGCCCATAGGTGGAAAGCAGATTTTGCGTGCTCTCGTGGTAGATCTGGCGCTGGGTATAGCGGCTGTATGCCACAATGCTGAGCAGCATTACCAGAATAAGCCCTGCCCCAAGAAGGATATTCTTCCTCCGCTGTTTCATAAGCTGTCCCCTCAGCTTTCCTTATATCTTTCCATAGAAATTATACCATTTCCGAAAAATGGGTGTCAACGCACGAAACGGTCGATTCACGCCTGAAAACGGTCGATTCGCGCGCAGTGCGGCCTTCCGCCGCCTTTGGAGCCTTCTTGTTCTGCCGAGTACTTTCCGCATTTCCCGCTGGCAATTGCCTGCATGCTGTTCACGGTTCCGCTAAGCATTGGCTTCTTCCTGCGCCCCTATGAGGAATCCGCGTGGGCCGTCTTTTACCGGGACATCACCGCCCCGTCTGCTGCACCGGAGGAAAATTTCTAAAAAGTCCATTCCCTGTATCACACAAAAAGCCGCCGGGAGCTTTCCGCTTTTGCAGAGAACTCCCGGTGGCTTTGTTCGATCCTTAATTTCCGATCAGCACCACGGCCACATCGTTGACATTCGTGCCGGTCGCGCCGGTGATGATGAGCCCATCCACCGCCTTGAGGGCATGGTAGGCATCGTTGTTCTGCAGCACATCGTACACGTTCAGCTGGTTCTGCGCCAGTGCCGCGGCCGTGCTGCCGTCCACATAGCCGCCCGCAGCATCGGTTGGGCCGTCGGTGCCATCGCTGCCCACCGAAAAGACCGCTGCATCCAGCCCGGCGATCATTGGTGCTGCAGCAAGGGCCAGCTCCTGATTGCGCCCGCCCAGACCTGTTCCGGTCAGATGGACGACCGTCTCACCGCCTGCAAGAAAGGCCAGCTTTTTGCCCTGCCCCGCGTGGGTGCGGGCTATGGAACCAAGGAAGCTGCCAGCCTCTCGCGCTTCACAGCAGAGCCTGTCGGTCAAGATCACCGGCTCATAGCCCAGCTCCCGGCAGGCGTTGGCTGCTGCGCTGCACAGCTCCCGCACGCTGCCGGTGATCTGCGTGGCAACACGGTCCAGCACCTTTGGAGTCTCCTGTGCCAGCAGAGCCTTGGCCTGTGCCGAAAGCTGCAGGTGATATTTTTCCGCAATGGCAAGGGCCTGTGCACAGGTGGAGGTATCCGGCACCGCCGGGCCGCTGGCGATCATATCCAGCGGGTCGCCCAGAATATCACTGAGCACGATGCTGAACACCCGCGCGGGCGCACAGCTCTGTGCAAACCGCCCGCCCTTGACCCCGGACAGGCGCTTGCGAATGGTGTTCATCTCCACGATATCGGCACCGCTGGCAAGCAGCTGGCCCGTGATCTGCTGCAGCTCTGCGCCGGGGATCAGCGGCTTCTCAAACAGTGCACTGCCGCCGCCGGACAGCAGAAACAGCACCGTATCCTCTGCCGTTAAGCCCTGCACCAGTTCCAGCGCTTTCCGGGTGGCGGCAAAGCCATTCTCATCCGGCACGGGGTGCCCGGCTTCGCAGCAGTCCACGCCGGGGATCGTGCCCTTCACGTGGCCGTATTTGGTCACGACCACACCGCCATCCACCCGGCCAAAAAATTTCACCGCCGCATGGGCCATCTGCCATGCTGCCTTACCGGCAGCCACCAGCAGCACCCTGCCGCCCTGCGGCCGGAAATTTTTCAGCGCGCGGCGCACCGCTTCGTCCGGCAGAACAGCGTTCAGGCTGGCACGGATAATGGCATCTGCATCTCTGCGCAGTGTTTCGTTTTTCAGCATGTCGTTCTCCCCTTTTCCATTGCTTCTTGTCCGCGGACAAAAAACACCTGTACAGTCTCTTCCTATGCAGGAAAACGCCGTACAGGTGTTCTGATCTTTTTACTTACTTTGTGCTTGCCGGAGCAACCTCAAAGTCGATCTTGCCCAGGTTCACATCCGCACGCACAATGGTGATCATCATTGTGTCGCCCAGGCTCCAGTTCTTGCCGGAAACGGGGTCGGACAGGCGGATGCCCTCGGTGAGCATGGTGCCGGAGGGGGTCAGGCTGGAAGCCGGCACAAAGCCCTCCACGCCGTTCTCCAACTCGATGAACAGGCCGCGCTGGGTCACGCCGGAAATGCGGCCCTCGTAGCACTCGCCCAGATGGCGGCGGGCATACTCGGCCTTGTAGCAGTCCTCAGCCTTGCGCTCGATCTGCATTGCAATGATCTCGCGCTCACTGGACTGCTTGCTTGCCTTCTCGGCAAAGTCGCTGTAGCGCAGCACCATGGTATCCTTATCCATGCCCTTGAGCTGGGCGGTCATGATGCGATGGATGGCCAGATCCGGATAGCGGCGGATGGGGCTGGTGAAGTGAGCGTAGTCCTTCAGCACCAGACCGTAGTGGCCCTTGGGCTTTTCCTCATACACAGCCTTGGACATGCAGCGCAGCATACCGGTATTGATGATCTGCTCATACGGGCCGCCGCGCACACCTTCCAGAATTGCGCTCAGCTCCTTGGGGGTGGGCACATCCTTGGCAAAGTGATCGTTGATGCCGCAGGCCTGCAGCAGAGTGTGCAGACGCTCCAGCTTTTCAGCATTGGGTTCCTCGTGCACACGGTACACGAAGGGGATCTGCTTCACGCGGGCAAAGTGGGCAGCGCACTGGTTGGCCAGCAGCATGAACTCTTCGATCATAGCTTCACTCTCGCCGGAGGTGCGCTTTTTCACATCGATGCAGTGGCCGTCCTCGTCGAGGATCAGCTTCACCTCGCCGCTCTCGATATCCATGCAGCCGCGCTCCTTGCGCAGGCGGGCGCGGTGGCCGTACAGCTCCTTCATGGCGGGCAGCTGGCTGAGCACTTCATGGTACTTGCCCTTCAGCTCGTCGTCAGCACTGCCGGCCAGCAAGGCGTTGATCTCGGAGTAAACGCCCTTGACGCGGCTGCGGATGACCGACTTGACAAAGCGGTAATCGATCAGGTTGCCATCCTTATCCAGATGCATCAGGCAGGAGAAGGCCAGACGCAGCACGCCCTCATTCAGGCTGCAGATGCCGTTGGAAAGCTGCTTGGGAAGCATGGGCACCACCTGATCGGCATAGTAGACGCTGGTTGCGCGGTTAAACGCTTCGTTGTCCAGCTCGCTGCCGGGCTTGACATAGTTGGAAACATCTGCAATGTGGACACCCAGCTCAAAGCCGCCCTCCGGGGTCTTGGTCAGGCTGATGGCATCATCGATGTCCTTGGTCTCAGCACTGTCAATGGTGAAGATGGGCAGGGCACGCAGATCCATGCGGCCCTCGGTGTCCTTTTCAGAGACCTCAGCGTTCTCCAGCTTCTTGGCTTCCTCACGAACCTTATCCGGGAAGCGGCTGCGGATATCCTGCGCATAGAGCAGGGCCTTTGCGCAGCGCTTTGCTTCGTCCGAGCTGCCAAACCGCATGGCAACGCCCACGCGGTGATCTTCCTGCCGATTGCCGCGCTGCAGGATCTCCACGGCCACCTTGTCGCCGTCCTTTGCGCCGCCCTCGCAGTCACGCATCAACTGCATGGAGATGGCCGGGCAGTCGTCCGGCACGAACTTCAGGCGGCCCTCAATGCGGCGGGCAGTGCCCACCAGATCGTTCTTTTCTTCCAGAATGGCCAGGATCTCGCCTTCATCGCTGCCCTCCACACGGGGGTGCTCAAACTTTTCCACAAGCACCATGTCGCCGGGCATGGCACCGCGGGTAAAACGGCCCGGGATAAAGATATCGCTGGTGCCGTCCTCCAGCATGACAAAGGCAAAATTCTTGCCCAGTTTTACCACCTTGCACAGCAGAGCCTTGTCTGCACGGCCGGAGCGCACCGTAAAGAACACGCCCTGACGCTGGCAGATGACCGCCTCGTGCACCAGCTGATCCACAGCCTCCATCACCTTGCGGTCCGAGCCGCGATCCCCGCCGAATTTGGATTTGAGGTCTTTGACGGTGCACGGCTGATTCTGGATCGCGTGCTCAATTTTATCGCGCATTGCCATAATATTTTTTCTCCTTGCTCTTCCATGGCCGCAGCCTCCAACGTGCCGCAGCGCTGCCAATCGTGGGCTAGCCGCCCCACCCTGCCCAGCGGTCAGACTGCCGCCGACATCCTATCATAACACAGAAAAACAGCCCCGTCCTTTACACGGGGCTGCACGAACCTTGTCAACCTGCCAGACGGCCTGCAAACAGACATGCCAGAATGGCAACCACAAAGAAAACAATGCCTGCAATGCGGGTGGTCTTGGCCAGCATCTGATCAGCCGGGGTCAGACGGGCATTGTTTGCGCCGCCCATACTGCCGTTGATGGCACCGGAAAGGCCCTGACCGTGGGTGTGCTGCATGAGAGTGAGGAAAACGATGACGAGCGAAGCGATCAGCAGGATCACACCGCCAACAATTTCGATAACAGACATGGATTGAAACGCTCCTTTATTTTAATTCAACAAAAACTACGCAGAAATACAAATATATAGTAGCATAACAAGCGCAAAAAAGCAAGCAAAAACCGTGCATTTTTATGCCAGAAGGTCCAGCATTGCGCACAGCCGGGCAAAGATGGCGGCGCTGGAATGTTCCGTGCTCACCTGCCCGTCCTGCAGCACCACAATGGTGTAGCGCGGCTGCTGCGCCGGGTAAAACCCTGCGAACCACAAGTTTTTGCGTTCCGTGCTATCCGGTGTGAACTGCCCGGTCTGCGCGGTACCGGTCTTGCCGCCAGCCCCTTCTTCCAGCCCGGCAGCATCCTGTGCGGTGCCCTCTTCCACCACCTGCTGCAGCATTTTACGCAGGAGCGCTACATTTTCCGCACTCATCACCCGCCTTGACTGCGGATGTGCAAGCGTTTCCAGCGGCGTACCGTCAGTTTCATCCACCGAGCCACACACGAAGAAAGGCGTGCGGTACACCCCGCCGGAAGCAATGGTGTTCATCATGGCGGCGATCTGTACCGGTGATGCCAGCAGACCGCCCTGCCCAAAGCTGAAATTTGCCAGCTGGCCGCTCTGGGCAAGCTCCCCGGCAGACGGCAGCTTTCCGGCATCGGCGTGCAGCGCACCTGCCACCGGCACCTCCTGCCCGAAGCCAAGCTGCCGAGACATCTGCAAAAGCGTCTCTGCCCCCAGCTGCTGCCCCAGCCGGATAAAATAGCCGTTGCAGCTTTTTTCCAGAGCCGCAGTCATGTCCACCGTTCCGTGCGGAACACCGCCTGCGCAGCGGAAGATCTGTCCATCCACCACCACAGCACCGGTGCATTCGTACTCCGGCAGGATGCCCTGCTCCAGCGCTGCCGCAGCCAGCACTGGCTTGAACACTGAACCCACAGCATAGCTTTCCAGTGCGCGGTTCAGGAACGGACTGTCCGGTGCATCCAGACTTGCGGCAAGGTCATCCGGGTCATAGCCCGGTACGCTGACGCTGGCGCGAACCGCAGCAGTGGCCGTGTCCAGAACCAGAATGCAGCCGCTGGTCATGGTGTCTGCGGCCACCGCTTCGGCGGCACGCTGCACCGGACGGGAGATCGTCAGCTGCACGCCCACCGCACTGCTGTCCTGCCGGGTGAGCTGCGGTGTTTCCCCGGCCCGCAGCCGTCCTTGTGCTGTGACCGCGCACACCAGCGTGTCATGCTCCTTTGTCCCGGCCAGCTGGCTGTCCAGCGCCTTTTCCAGCCCGGCAGTGCCGCGGCCTTCTGCATCCAGATAGCCGATCAGATGCTGGCACAGCGGAACTTCTGCGCAGCGCCGTGCCGTTGCAAAGCAGCGTATGCCGCGCCCGGAAAGGTCGCGGTCCACTTCCAGTAGAAACGGTGCGGAGCGGTTGCGGTTCCGGTACAAAAGTGCCTGCCCGGCACTATCCGTAAATGCATACAGGCGTGTGTAGTTGTTTTCGCCCGGGAAGCAGAGGGCAAGATACCGCGTTTCCAGCCCGGTGAGAAGCAGGCCGCTGTGATCGTAAAAGCTGCCCCGCCGGGCAGGCAGCGAGAGCCGGACCGTGCTCTGTGCTTCGGCCCGGGCAGCATAGGTATGGTTCTCTGCCAGAAAATACAGGCGGCACAAAACTACCGCAAACCCCAGCAGAACAGCTGCATACAACGCCAATACCCGTTTGCCGGACATCTGCTCACCCCTTTTTGATAGAGTGGGCTGCATCTGTGGTTTCTATACAAAAAGAGACGGGGTCTCCGAAGAGATCCCGTCTCCATAAGGTACTTATTGAGTAAGCAATTCCGCTTCATACGTCGAAAATCACAGGTTGCCGACAATCTGTTCACAACTGATTCAAAGCTGCTGTGCGTGTAGACATCCAGCGTCACACTGGCATTGGAGTGTCCCATCAGGTATTGCAGGCTTTTTACATCCAGCCCGGCCTGCTGAACATTGGTGCAGAAGGTGTGTCGCAGCACATGAGGTGTAATGCGCGGAACAGGTTTGCTGTACGCCTTCTCAAACTTTCCCTGCACACCACGCATAAACAAACAGCGGCCCCGCAGACCTTTTTCAAAGTCTGCGGGGCCTTGTGCTGTGGGGCTATTTTACCTGCACGGTCATGGTTCGGTCACTGCCCGGTAGCCGCGGATGACGCGCCACTTGGCGACGCCCTTGTCCGGCTTAAAGCTGCCGTCGGCGCGGGCTTTCAGGTAGCCCTGCTCGATGGCCCACTGGGCGGCTTGGGCCAGCTCCGGGTCGGCTACGTCCGCAAAGGCGGGCAGAGTGGCCGGGGCCGGGCGGCCTGCGGTGTTCCAGAGGAGCATTGCCAGCTCGGCGCGGGTATGGGGCACGGCCACCCCTGCAGGCAGGAGCTGGTCAAGGATGAGCTCCGTGCCCACCTGATAGGCCACGACGCCCGCCACGCCCACGACTGCGCCGACCGCCAGAAGGGTGCCGAAGCCGTCTCCGCCGTCTGGGCTGCCCTCGCCGCTCTCAGCGGTGCGCCAATGGCCATAGAAGGTCACGTCCCGGTCGAGTTTGCCCACATGGTTCGCGCCCGGGCCCATGTAGTAGAGGCTATCCTCCAGGCGGGTGCCGTCTTCGAGGAACCAGCCCTCAAAGAGGCGGGCTTCCTCCTCGCTGCCGGTGATCGGGCCGGGGATCTGCATGGTCGCCACCGGGTCATCCCCCGGGCGGACGACCCAGTAGGCCTTAAAGTCCGTGGGGGCCTGCTCCGGCCGGGCGATCTTCGCCTTCTTGCTCTCGTTCATTTTGCCTTCCACCAGATCAAGGCCGTGAGACATGATCAGGCGTCCCAGTTCGAGGGCATAATAATCCTGTTCCTCCGATGCATCCGTTTCCGCCGTGATGACGGTGCCTGCGCCGGAAACTTCCATCTCGTCTGCTGCCACGATGGCCGAGCCGCCGGCTTTCACGTTCAGCGTGCTGTTTGCCACGGTGAGCTTGCCGCACCGAATGCCAAACTGGAAGAAGTTGCCCTCCGCGTTCGTGCCTGCAATGGTCACGGTGCTGTTTTGGATGGTGATGTCCTCGTCAGAGCTGCCTGCCCGGATCGCGTCCTCACCAATGTCGCCATCGATATTGCCCGTAAAGGTGAGGGTTGCATCTTTCAGCGTCAGCGGGCCTTCCGTAAGGATTCCATCGGCGTTGGAAAGGGTGGCTGTGCCGGTAATGGTCAGCTCTTCCGCCAATTGGGAATCGATGCAGCAGTAACCGCCCGCGTCCCCATCCAGCGTGAGATCGGCATCGTTCAGGGTCAGCGTGTTGGTCGTCGGGTCATAGGACACGGTGCCGTCACCCAGCACATCGCTCTGGTTGCTCTTTGTGACCTGCGTGCCTGCCACCCAGAGGTCATAGTTTTCGCTTTCCGGCTGGTCCGGGTCCACATCCGTCAGTTCCAGATAGTCCTGGTTCCGTCCTATGGCAGCAGTAAAGTTTTCAAAATTTTCGTTCACGTTGATCTCCGTATACGCATCGTCCGCGCCGGTGCGATACCAGAACTTGCTTACGTCATTTCCGATGCTCAGCCTACTCAGGCCGAAGTCACCAGCCACAGTCGTCACATTCAGGAGCAGGTGGCCGCCGTTGTAGGTCAGATAACCATGTTCCCCGATGTACTGCTGCGCATGGATCTCCAGCTCGCTGCCATGGTTCATGGTAGTGGAATTGGCGATGCCGCATTCTGCATTTGTGATCTTCACCTTGCCATCGATCTGAACGCTTCCCCAGCCGATGCCCGTCTGGAAACCCTTCAGCGTGATCTCGGTATCGGAAGCAATCGTCGTTTTATCGTTTGTAGTGCCTAAAATTCCTTTCGACTGGTTTCCCGCATCGGTATTGGTGAGATCGTATTCTCCCCTTACTATTTCCTTTGCTCCATCGAAGCCGTTGCTTTTCGTTCTGCCCGTCACTTTGCCATTTGCCACCAGCCTCAGATTTTTTTCACTGAGGGCTTCGACCAGCGAAGAATTATACGGGTCCGAAGTTGTATCCAGCGTCACATCTCCGTCAAAGGTCAAAAGACCCCGGTTATAGGATACCGTACCCTGAATGCATTTCTTACTATCGACCGGTCCGTTCCACTCCGGATACAGAAGTACATTTGTCACCCCGCAAGCTGCTCCCATCGTCGAGCTGCCCGCCAGTGCCAGCGGGGCCGCGAGGTTCAGCGCGAGGGCTGCGGAAAGCACCCCGGCGAGGAATTTCTTCCATCTTCGTTTCATTGCAAAAGCCTCCCTTTTTCACCCAATTTTGTTGCAGGAAAAAAGCTCCACGGTTCACTTTTAGGATACCGTGGAGCTTTGGTTTTTGCTATTAACCCGGGGTTAGTTTTTGGTTAATTCCGGGGGGCGTTTTTCTGGTACCACTCGGCCAGCCGGGCGCGGCGGGTGCGGGGGTCGCCGCCCATATCCAGCTTTGCGTACAGCTGGTTGATGTACTGCTTCACCGTGCCCTCGGAGAGGTAGAGGGCGGCGGCGATCTCCTTGTTGGTGCACCGCCCGGCCACCAGACGGGCCAGCTCCCGGTCGCGGTCGGTCAGGGGCAGCTCCGGCGCGGGGGCGGG
>ERZ772885.679-NODE-679-length-23544-cov-2.742220_pt1 | contig 23544 bp, 19 predicted proteins | sample MGYA00580580_ERZ772885 | MGnify/ENA primary metagenome ERZ772885 (study PRJEB29015, sample SAMEA2737673) | human gut metagenome | biome: human gut; feature: human-associated habitat; material: faeces | place: China | collected 2012 ...
GGGGAATCCTCCCCCGCCTCAACATGTTTTAAATGCAGCGCTTCCTTAAACGCATTTAAGCCCGTTTCCATTTGACGCCCTCTCTCGTATCTTCCAGAATAATTCCCATATCGAGAAGCTGTCCACGGATCTCATCTGCCAGTGCGAAATTCTTGTCTTTTCTCGCCTGCTGGCGTTTTGCGATCAAGTCTTCTACTTCGCTGTCCAGAATCTCTTCCTTCTTCTCCGTGATAATACCGAGCACATCGCAGAGTTTGTCCATCGTCTCTTTGACATAGGAAACGTATGCCTTCGTCGATGCTTCCGAAATCGTGGAGTTGCTCAGGCGTACAATCTCAAAAATAGCTGAAATCGCATCTGCGGTGTTGAAATCATCGTCCATCGCCGTCTCGAACTTCTGAACCAACTCCTCGACTGCTGCCTGATTCTGCCTCTCCTCTGCCGTCATCTCGCCCTCTTTCGCTGCTTTCAGGCAGTCTGCCTGATGCTCTGCCGCAGTGCGGATGCGCTCTAAGCTGTTTTTCGAAGCTTCCATCAAATCCGCGCTGAAATTGAGTGGGCTGCGGTACTGGGCGCTCAGCATGAAGAGACGCAGAACCTGCAAATCGTATTTCTCACTGATCTCACGCACGGTAAAGAAGTTTCCAAGAGATTTGGACATCTTGCGGTTATCAATATTTAAGAATGCGTTGTGCATCCAGTAGTTGGCGAAGGTCTTGCCAGTTTTGGCTTCTGATTGAGCAATTTCATTGGTATGGTGTGGAAACTCAAGGTCTGCCCCTCCACCATGGATGTCGATGGTATCTCCAAGGATTTCAGTCGCCATAACTGAACATTCGATGTGCCAACCAGGACGACCAAGTCCCCACGGGCTGTCCCAAGAAACTTCTCCCTCTTTGGCAGCTTTCCAAAGGGCAAAATCCAGAGGATTCTCCTTACGTTCTGTTTCAGCATCCGTACGTCCGCTTGCACCAATTTCAAGATCTTCCAAAGTCTTGTTAGCCAATTTAGCATAGTTGTTTGACTTAGCTACTCGGAAGTAAACATCACCTTCAGAGACATAGGCGAATCCTTTGTCAACCAAGGCTGACACAAATGCAATGATTTCATCCATGTAGTTAATAACACGAGGATTTTGTGTCGCTGGTTTAATGCCAAGCTGTGCAGTATCTTCCATAAAAGCCGCGATAAACTTGTCCGACAATTCTTTAGTTGAAATGCCAGCTTCATTGGCTGCCTTGATGATCTTATCATCTACATCCGTAAAGTTAGAAATATAGTTGACTGTGTAGCCACAATACTCAAAATAACGACGAATAGTATCAAAAGCTACTGCTGAACGGGCATTTCCGATATGAATGTAATTGTAAACTGTTGGTCCGCAGACATACATATTGACAACATTTTCTGTCAAAGGTACAAAATCACGGAGCGAACGCGTCATCGTATCATAAATTTTAATCACTAGAGATTCCTTTCAATTAACTGGAAACTATTTTTTATCCTTGATATGGTTTAGGTACAAACACAAGAGTATAACGAGAATGATAATCCAAATAGCCGCAACTAGCTGACCTTGAGCCAAGAGAGACATAGCTGAAAGAAAACTCCCAACTATATAGAAGACCAAAAAAGGATTGTTTTTGAATAAATTTTTCATAACTCAAGTATTACTTGTGACGTTGCTTAAAAACAAGATCAGCCCATAAAAGAGCAATGCAAAACCACAAGGCTGCCATGCTATAGTCTGCTCTATGTAAAGCAATGTAAACAAGGGCAAGAGGGCCCACGACCGTCAATCGAGTCACCTTTGAACTAAAGAGTTTCATCGTTTCCTTTCCTTATAGGCGTGATGAGTGGAAGCTAGCTGCTTTTAGAAGGTCTTCTAGTTTTTCGCTATAGTATTCACGTCCTTCTTCAATATCGTGGATAACTTCTTCGTCCTTTTGACCATGAACACGCACAACCTTAGCAGGAACACCAACGACTGTAACATCTTCTGGGACATCCGCAACAACCACAGCTGCCGCACCGACCTTAGAATTCTTTCCAATCTCAATAGGGCCTATGACCTGAGCATGGGCTGAAACCAAGGCACCCTCACGAACGGTTGGGTGACGTTTTCCGACATCTTTACCAGTACCACCTAAAGTGACACCGTGGTAAAGCATAGCACCCTTCTCCACAACAGCTGTCTCACCAATGACAAGGCCTGAGCCATGGTCAATGAAAACACCTTCAGCAATCTGAGCCCCTGGGTGAATCTCGATTTGAGTCCAGAAGCGCCAAAACTGACTATGCATACGCGCTAAGAGTCGACAATGGTGGCGCCAGAGAAAATGTGAGATACGATGAGCAGCCAAGGCTTTTAATCCAGGGTAGGTTAAAAGAACCTCCAGACTCGTCCGAGCTGCCGGGTCATTTTTCTTTACTATATCAATACTTTCTTTCCACCAACCCATTTAGGTCACTCCTTACATCATTATTGCTATTATTGTTTGTTGTAGCCCTATTATTTCTTTAAAGTGGAAAGCTGTGAACACTAATTCTACTCGCTATCCCCCTCAAAATAAGACCAATCGACTAACTCAGGTTGCTCATCAAACGGATTGATGACAATACCTTGAACCTTATCCAACTCATTTTCACCTGTTGAAGGCTGGTAAATTTCTGACAGTGGCCATTGTAAAATCGTCCCTTTAGCCTTACGGAAAGGTAGGCCAAAAGTTTCGTTACCGTACCATTTTGCAAAGCTCGTTAAGTTCGTAAACACAGGCACATAACTCTGTCCCTCTGCATTCGACATGGTCGCAAAGAGACGGTCATCCTGACCATCTTCCTCGCGCTTGTGAACAAAGGCTGGGACAAGATAAATCTTATCTTTAGAATCTGCCTTTTGATTTTCCTCACCCAAAAGATTATTTAAGGTCTGAGTGAAATAGTTGATAAACTGGATAAGTTCACTGCTTGCAAAAAGAGTGGTATTTGAGAAATCACCATCCTCTTTTAAATTGAAAGCAAGACCAAAAAGCTCTGCCTGAACCAGTTGTGTTAGGATATCTAAGCTTGAACGTTCTATCCAAGTCTGTTCTCGAGCACTCTCTTGAGTAGCTTTGAAAGATTGTAAGTCCTGTTCACTAGTGAAGACAGGAACAACCTTCTTGCCTTCCACTTCAACTGCGTAGAGGTCTTGGGCAGCCAAGACGGGAGTACGTTGTAGGTGATTAACCAAAGCCAGACTGGTCAAAAAGTGGTCTGGTTCCTTTAAAAATTCTTTTAGAGTTTCATCAAAAGCTTGCAATTCTTGATTTTCTGTCATTCTTCTATCTGTTCTTTCGTTTCTGATTTATCAGGATTTTTCGGTGCTTCACCATTTTCATTATGGTGGCGTGGTTTGTGATGAGAACGACGGCGGTGACGATGCTCTCCTTTATTTTCCCCGTCCTCAATCTTTTCAGGCTTAGGAAGCAAGGCCTTGATTGAGGCATCGATACGTCCTTTTTCATCGATTTTGATAATCTTAACAGTTACCGTACCCCCAACTTTAACCACATCTTCGACATGCTCAGTACGTTCCCAAGCTAGTTCTGAGATATGGATGAGAGCATCTGTCTTATTGAAAAGGTGGACAAAGGCACCGAACTTTTCAATACGCACAACGGGTACAGTGTAAACTTCACCAACCTTAGCTTCACGTACAAGATTAGAGATGATGGTTTTAGCACGGTTAATGGCATCCTGATCACTAGAGAAAATCTGAACAAGACCTTCTTCATCAATATCAATTGTGACACCAGTCTCAGCGATAATCTTGTCAATCGTTTCGCCACCTTTACCGATGACAACCTTAATCTTGTCAACAGGAATCTGAATACTGTCAATCTTAGGCGCTGTTGGTGCCAATTCTGAACGTGGCTCAGCGATTGCTGACTCAATAACGTCAAGAATCTCAAAACGAGCTACCTTGGCTTGAGCCAAAGCCTCTTCGAGAATGGCAGGTGTAATACCTGAAATCTTAATATCCATCTGAAGAGCTGTAATTCCTTGACGTGTACCAGCTACTTTAAAGTCCATATCTCCAAAATGGTCTTCTAAACCTTGAATATCAGTCAGGACAGTGTAGTTAGTACCATCTGAGATAAGCCCCATGGCTATCCCTGCAACAGGCGCCTTAATCGGTACACCCCCAGCCATAAGAGCCAAGGTTCCTGCACAAATAGAGGCTTGTGAGGAAGAACCATTTGACTCCAAGACTTCTGCTACCAAACGGATAGCGTAAGGAAACTCTTCAACACTTGGAAGAACCTGAGCAAGGGCACGTTCACCTAAGGCTCCGTGACCTATTTCACGGCGACCTGGTGCACCGTAACGCCCTGTTTCACCCACTGAATACTGAGGGAAATTATAGTGGTGAAGGAAACGTTTCTTATACTCTGGATCCAAACCATCAACAAGTTGTGTATCACTCATAGGTGCCAAAGTCAAAACTGACAAGGCTTGAGTTTGTCCACGTGTAAAGAGACCTGAACCATGAACCTTAGGAAGAAAGTCAATCTCTGCGTCCAAAGGACGGATTTCATCCACACGACGACCATCTGGACGAACCTTATCCTCGGTAATGAGACGGCGCACTTCAGCATGTTCCATCTGCTCAAGGATTTCTACTACATCACGCAGAATGGTTTCCTTATCTTCATCTTCTGCAAAGCGTTCTTGATAAGAAGTAAGGACCTCTTCTTTAACAGCCTGGGTTGCTGCTTCACGCGCCAGTTTTTCTTCCACCTGAACAGCCTTAGCTAACTGATCATAATAAGCCGTTTCGATTTCGACTTTCAAATCAGCATCAACTTGTAGAAGTTCAACCTCAGCCTTTTCCTTACCAACAGCTGCAACGATATAATTTTGGAAATCAACCAACTCTTGAATAGCCTCATGTCCCTTCAAGAGTGCTTGCAACATAATATCCTCAGACAATTCCTGAGCACCCGACTCTACCATATTGATAGCTTCCTTGGTACCTGCCACTGTCAAGTCTAAAAGTGAAATTTCCTTATCCGCTGCACTTGGGTTGATGATGAAATCTTCTGCGGCATAGGCCACTTGAACCCCAGCAATCGGACCATTGAAAGGAATGTCAGAAATAGAAAGAGCTAAAGAGCTACCAAACATAGCCGCCATCGGAGCACTAGCATTCTCATCATAAGAGAGGACGGTGTTAATGACTTGAACTTCGTTACGGAAGCCTTCCGCAAACATAGGACGAATAGGACGGTCAATGAGGCGAGCAGTCAACGTGGAATCTGTTGAAGGACGACCCTCACGCTTGTTAAAGCCCCCCGGAAACTTACCAGCTGCATACATTTTTTCCTCATAATTAACCTGTAAAGGAAAGAAATCTGCAGTTGCCATCTTTTTAGACATAACAGCTGTTGATAATACCGTTGTATCTCCATAACGCACGACGACAGCACCATTAGCCTGCTTGGCTACCTGCCCAACTTCAACGACAAGCGGGCGTCCTGCAAAGGTCATCTCAAAAGTTTGTTTAGCCATGTTTGATCCCTCTTTTTATCCATGACCAGCCCTTATAAAAGCGAACCGGTCAACTTTATGTCATTCATTTGATATAACTTTCATTTTACCATAATATAGTCAAAAATGGCAGAGCTCCGGCATAAGTTAGCAGCTAAGATTCCCTTTCTCTCAGATATTTAAGTCGTTTTGTGATATAATAAACACTTATGAGAGACAAAGGAATGACTATGAAAAAATTACAACACATCATTATGATTGCCTTAATCTTACTAGGCCTAGTAACACCTGCTCTAGCACAAGAACAGACAGATGACTTCAATGTTTCCGCTAAACATGCGATTGCTATCGAAGCAACTACAGGAAAAGTCCTCTATGAAAAGGACGCCACTACTCCTGATGGTGTGGCTTCAATGACTAAAATCCTAACAGCCTACATGGTCTATAAAGCAGTTGACCAAGGAAAAATTACCTGGGACACTGAAGTAGATATTTCAGACTATCCTTTCAACTTAACCGTTGATTCAGAAGTTTCAAATGTCCCACTGGATTCCCGAAAATACACTGTTAAACAACTCCTAGATGCCACCCTCATTTCCAGCGCTAACAGTGCTGCTATTGCTCTAGCTGAAAAAATCTCAGGATCAGAGAGTGCCTTTGTTGACACTATGACAGCCCAACTTAAAGAATGGGGCATTACAGATGCTAAATTATTTAACGCTTCTGGCCTAAACAATAAATACCTTGGGGATAACCGCTATCCTGGCTCAAAACCAGATGACGAGAATACGATGAGCGCCCTAGATGTTGCAATTATTGCGGACCACCTCATCAAAGACTATCCTCAGGTACTTGAAATCACCAAGCAAACCGAAACTGACTTCGAAGGTGACAACAAATTAACGACGCACAACTACATGTTGGAGGGGCAAGACAACTACCGTGAAGGCGTTGATGGACTCAAGACTGGAACAACTGAACTTGCAGGGGCATCCTTTGTAGCCCACTCCAATGAAAATGGCATGAGTTTGATTACAGTTGTTATGAATGCGGACAATGGCGGAGAGGATGAAGCTGCTCGATTCACAGCCACAAATGAGTTGCTAGATTATGTGACTCAAAACTGGGAAATCAAAACCCTCAACACCAAAGGACAAATCGTCAAGAAAAATGATATTAAGGTAGCCGATGGAGACAGTCAAACCATCTCTGCTAAGCTCGAGTCAGACCTTACAGTCATTCAAAAAATAAACAGCAAAAATGATGCTGTTAAAATCAAAGCAAAAACCATAACAGCACCTATCAAAAAAGGTGACACTATTGGAACAGCAACCTTTGATGATAAGAATCTCGTAGGAACAGGTTACATCTCTGATCCGCCTCAAATTTCGGTAACAGCCAACCAATCTATCAAGAAAAGTTTCTTCTTAAAAGTTTGGTGGAACCATATCGTTAATTTCTTTACAGGAAATAAGTAAACACAAAACTACCTTTTAGATATCAAAAGGTAGTTTTATCTTGCCTTCAAAATTAGTCCTGTTAGTAAATGCCCCTTCTCTACACCTTATGTTCCTCTCAAAATGTGGTATAATAAATATCCAAAATACATGAAGGAACAAACCATGAAAAAACTGATTACGCTTATGATGACCTTCTTACTCTGTCTGGGAAGCGTAGCCCCTGCTTTTGCAGCAGATAAGAAAAAAGGATATAATGCCGCAGCCAAACATGCCATCGCTGTCGAAGCTACTACTGGCAAAATTTTATACGAAAAAGATGCAACTACTTCTACAGGGATTGGCTCTATTACCAAGCTCCTAACAGCCTACATGGTTTATAAAGCGGTAGATCAGGGAGATCTCAAATGGAACAGCAAAGTTGACATTTCTGACTACCCCTTTGAACTAACTGTCAGTGCCGGAGTATCCAATATCCCACTAGATGCCCGCAAATACACTGTCAAACAACTTCTTGACGCAACTCTTATTTCCAGTGCCAATAGTGCATCGATTGCTCTAGCCGAGGAAATCGGAGGAACCGAAAGTAAGTTTGTCGACATGATGAAAGCCCAACTTAAAGATTGGGGTATTACTGATGCCAAGATTGTCAATGCCTCTGGTCTCAATAATTCTTACTTAGGTGACAATATCTATCCAGGTTCTAAATCTGACGAAGAAAACACCATGAGTGCCAAGGATGTTGCTATCATTGCACAACATGTGATTAAAGAATATCCTGAAATTCTCGACATCACTAAAAAAACAGAAGCCAAATTTGATGGTGTTAATAAACTCAAAACCTTTAACTATATGCTTAAGGGGCAACCTAGTTACCGCAAGGGTGTTGATGGCCTCAAAACAGGTACCACTGATTTGGCCGGAGCTGCCTTCGTAGCCCATTCAAATGAAAGTGGTATGAGTATTATCACAGTCATCATAAATGCTGAACATACCGATACGGATGACTACGCCCGTTTTACCGCAACCAATGACCTGCTTAACTATGTGGTCTATCATTGGGAAAGCAAGACCATTGCCAAAAAAGGACAAGCCATCGGTAAAAGTCAAGCCCATGTTATTGATGGTAAATCTAAGCAAGTCACTGCTGTTGCTAAGTCTGACTTTAATATCATCCAAAAAATAGATACTAACAATAGTAAACATATTAAAGTCACTACCAATCAAGTCCAAGCCCCTGTCAACTCAAGTGACAAGGTTGGAACTGCTACCTTTGAAGATAAATCACTTGTAGGAGAAGGTTACTTGCCTAACCAAGGTATGCCTAGCATGGAACTGGTTGCTGGTAAAGAAGTTAAGAAAAGCTTCTTCCTCAAGGTCTGGTGGAATCACTTTGTCAACTTTGTCAACGAAAAACTCTAATTATTACAGTCGAGCTTTGCTCGGCTTTTTCTTTTACCCCAACTTTACAGAAAGATTGACTCTATCTTGACTCCTATTGACACAACAAAAAGACAAACTACACCTGTAATCTGTCTTTTTGTTTGATTTTTACACTACTGTAAAGGTTAATTTATCTTTCGAGCATCCAATCTTAAGGGTTTGTCCACTAACTACTTGGCCACCTAGTAAGAGCTCAGATAACTTATCCTCCACCTGAGTTTGAATCGTGCGACGTAATGGACGAGCACCCATCTCAACATCATAGCCATCTTTAGCTAAATGTTTGAGGGCAGCTGGTTGGAATTTCAAGTCAATCCCTTTTTCAGCCAAAGCTGATACCAACGGTTTTACCATAATCTTGACAATCTCACGAAGCTGCTCTTCCTCTAAACTATGGAAGACAACCTTTTCATCAATACGGTTGATAAACTCTGGGCGGTAGGCCTTCTTAAGTTCTTCCATGATACGTGACTGCATAGCTTGGTGATTATGAGAAATGTCTTGAACTCCAAAACCAACAGTCTTATCATCACGAAGAGCAGTCGCTCCCAAGTTCGAAGTCATGATGATAATGGTATTTGAAAAATCAACTTTACGTCCACGGCTATCTGTCAGAACACCATCATCCAAAACCTGTAAGAGAATATTGAAAATATCTGGGTGAGCCTTTTCCACCTCGTCAAAGAGAAGAACTGAGTAAGGCTTATTACGAACTTTTTCTGTTAACTCACCGCCCTCATCATATCCAACATAACCTGGAGGAGCACCGTTAAGTCGGCTAGCCGCAAATTTTTCCATGTATTCTGACATATCAAAGCGAAGCAAAGCTGACTCATCATCAAAGAGGACTTCCGCCAAAGCCTTGGCCAATTCTGTCTTACCAACACCAGTAGGTCCAAGGAACATGAAGGAACCAATAGGACGTTTTCCAGTACGAATACCTGACTGGTTACGACGAATAGCACGACTAATCGCCGAAACTGCTTCATCTTGACCAATAACACGTTTGTGAAGCTCTGCTTCCAGATTCAAGTAACGCTTGCTATCTGCCTGAGTCATCTTCTCAACAGGAATACCTGATAGACGACTAAGGGTTTGCATAATCTGATCTGCATCTACCAAGGCAGGTTTTGGTAATTTTGCTTTTTGGCTAGCCTTATATTGTTTAACAGCAGCCTTCATATCACCAGATAGAAGCGCTTCATCCAAAGGCGTTATCTCACGTTTGGCTTCTTTTTTAATACGACCTTGAACAGTTGCACTCGCTTCATCTAAAAGGTCAATGGCAGAGTCAGGCAAGTTTTTACTCGTCAAATAACGATGCGCCGCCTTGACCGCTGTCTCAACCGCTTCATCAGTAATCGTTACACGATGATAGTCTTCATAAGACGAACGTAGGCCTTTTAGAATATCAATCGCCTCAGCTACACTTGGCTCCTCAATTGTAATCTTAGCAAAACGACGAGAAAGAGCTGCATCTTTTTCAATATGCTTCTGGTACTCAGCTTGAGTTGTTGCTCCAACCATATGAAGAGTTCCACGTGCTAGAGCAGGTTTCAAAATATTAGCCGCATCCAAGGTACTATCAATACCTGAACCAGAACCAATAATCGTATGCAGTTCGTCAATAAAGAGAATGATTTTTCCATCAGCTTCAATCTCATCAATGATTTGATTCATACGTTCTTCGAAATCACCACGGAAACGTGTTCCTGCAACCACACTCATCATATCAAGCTCTAAGATACGCATATCAGCCAGCTCAAAAGGTACTTCGCCTGAAGCAATACTCTGTGCCAAGCCAAGCGCAAGTGCCGTCTTACCAACACCTGCTTCACCTACAAGAACTGGGTTATTCTTCGTTTTACGACTCAAAACCTGAATCATGCGTGAAATCTCTTTCTCACGTCCAATAACAGGATCAAGAGCACCTGACTCGGCTACTGCCGTTAAGTCCTTGGTATAATCTGCCAACTCCCCAGTAGAAGATTGAGGAGGCTGCATCATATTAGCAAAATTTCCTGATGTCTTTGATTTTTTAGGCTTACGAAGATCATGAATGGCCTTCAAATCTTGCTTACTAAGACCTGCATAACGCTCCAAAGAACGTCGTAAATCGATAATACGAGGCTTATCGCTGTCATCCTTATATTGAAAACCAGCAACTTCAAGGAGACGACAAACCATCAAATCCTTATAAAGGAGAAAGGCCATCAATACATGTTCAGACCCTACCTCTACAGCACCAGTCACACCAGCAATTCCCTCTGCCTCTTGCAACATAGCCTCTAAAGCATGTGACTGTGCACGTAAATCGATAATATCTGATTCAGACAAGTCTTTTGGACTTTTCTCCATCGCTAGTACAGCGGCTGTCTCAATCTCTTCCGAATGAATACGGTCCTCAAAATCAGTAAATGTTAAGTAGGCTACAGATCCCGGAACCTCAATCATAGCCAGAAGCACATGCCAAGTCTCCAAGAAAGGACTTCCAAAACGCTCCGCTTCAAGCTGAGCACGATGGAAAATGGCCTGCATTTTTCTTGAATATGTCGTCATCTAATTCCCTTTTCTATCTAATCTAAGTAATAGCGAGCGTAGAATACGCGAACGAATAGTAGCTGCATCTTCGCCTAAAACATCATCACTAGCAGTCGCTAAAATCAAATTTCCCTCACGTTCAGTGATGATTTTTTCATCAAAAAGCAACTGAATCAAGTCTGTAAATACCTGCTCGCTGAGCTGATCTGCCAAATTTTGCAGCAAATCATTAATCATATGGTGTTTGTCGGAGAATCTAACTTTGACAATGCGAATATAACCGCCGCCACCACGTTTACTCTCAACAATATAACCGCGACTCTCTGTAAAACGAGTCTTGATAACATAGTTAATCTGACTTGGTACAACTTGAAAAGCATCTGCCAGGTTCGAGCGTTGAATCTCAGCAATTCCAGACTGGCCCAGCAATTCTTTAATATATTCTTCTATACTATCTGATGTATTTCTTGCCATCTTAATTCCTCCAGTCTAATTTGACTATAACTGACTATTATTATACCAAAAATGTCAGCACATGGGAAACTATACCTTCAAAAAGCTTTTTAAAGTTGTCATTAGAGACCATATAAGATACAATAAATAAGACTAAAATATTAGGTAACTTAAGGTGTTTGATTCAAATTTTCTATCCACTTTAACAGGCTGAGACCCACCTAATCCAACAAGTACTTTCTAGCACTTTCGCAGTAGTATTAGTCTTATCACTCTTGATAAAGCTCTTGTGACTTTTAGTCTTTATTTTATTTCTCTATGAAAGGTTACTCATGAAATACATCATTGCACTCTTAATCTCTATGATTCCCTTGGTTGAGCTCCGTGGAGCCGTTCCTGTTGCTATCGCCTCAGGTATCCCTTGGTGGCAAGCCCTAATTCTTTGTGTTATTGGGAACATGATTCCAGTTCCAATTATCTTCTTCTTCGCCCGCCGTGTTCTCGAATGGGGAGCAGACAAACCTCTAATTGGTGGTTTCTTTACCTGGTGTCTTAAAAAAGGTCACAGTGGTGGCCAAAAACTTGAAAAAGCTGCCGGAGATAAGGGGGTCTTCTGGGCCCTCCTCCTTTTTGTGGGAATTCCACTTCCAGGAACAGGAGCCTGGACTGGTACCCTAGCAGCATCTATCCTAGATTGGGACTTTAAACGTAGTGTTATTGCCGTTATGCTGGGGGTTATCCTTGCAGGTATCATTATGGGAACACTCTCTCTTCTACTTGGTGTAAATACCTTCGCTCATTAATAGAAATGTATAGACGTCTGGAGAAATGCTCAGACCTTTTCTAATTACAATAAAAAAAAGAAGTTACGATTCATTCACGTAACTTCTTTTCTTTTTATCTAGCAACTAGAATTAGTTGTTAAGAGCTGCTGCCATTGTGGCTGCAACTTCTGATTCAAAGTCGTTAGATGCTTTTTCGATACCTTCACCAACTTCAAAGCGAACGAATTCTACTACTGAAGCGTTTACTGATTCAAGGTAAGCTTCAACTGTTTTGCTGTCGTCCATGATGTAAACTTGAGCAAGAAGAGTGTAAGCTTGGTCAACTTTAGTGTTGTCAAGCAAGAAGCGGTCCATTTTACCTGGGATGATTTTATCCCAGATTTTTTCTGGTTTACCTTCAGCAGCCAACTCAGCTTTGATATCTTCTTCAGCTTGAGCAAGAACAGCATCAGTCAATTGAGCTTTAGAACCATATTTAAGGTGTGGAAGAGCTGGTTTGTTAACCATTGCACGGCTTTCGTTATCTTGATCGATAGCGTGGTTAAGTTGTGCCAATTCATCTTTAACAAATTGTTCGTCCAATTCAGTGTATGAAAGAACAGTTGGTTTCATCGCTGCGATGTGCATTGAGATTTGTTTTGCAAGAGCATCGTCTCCACCTTCGATAACTGAAACAACACCGATACGTCCACCGTTGTGTTGGTAAGCTCCGAAGTGTTGTGCATCAGTTTTCTCAACAACTGCAAAACGACGGAATGAAATCTTTTCACCAATAGTAGCTGTAGCAGTTACGTATGCAGCTTCAAGAGTTTCACCTGAAGGCATTGTCAAAGCAAGAGCCTCTTCGTTGTTCGCTGGTTTTCCTTCAGCAATTACTTTAGCTGTTTCGTTTACCAACTCAACGAATTGAGCGTTCTTCGCAACGAAGTCAGTTTCAGCATTAACTTCAACAACTGCTGCAACGTTACCGTTAACGTAAACACCAGTCAAACCTTCAGCTGCAACACGGTCAGCTTTCTTAGCTGCTTTAGCCATACCTTTTTCGCGAAGCAATTCAATCGCTTTTTCGATATCACCTTCAACTTCAACCAATGCTTTTTTAGCGTCCATGACACCAGCACCAGATTTTTCACGCAATTCTTTAACAAGTTTAGCTGTAATTTCTGCCATTTTGTTTTTCTCCAAATTTATTTTATCAAACTAAGGGGCAGGGCTGAGCCCCGCCCCTTAGGTGTTTGTCGTATCTTAAGTGGGCATATAGCCCTAACCAATCTTAAAGATTAGTTGTTGTCACCTTCGACAACTTCAACGATTTCTTCGATTGAATCAGCTGCAGCTGCTTCTTGGAAATCTGCAGAAGCATCTTCACCTTGGTTACCTTCGATGATAGCATCAGCCATTTTTGAAGTAATCAATTTAACGGCACGGATAGCGTCATCGTTAGCTGGGATGATTACATCGATCTCATCTGGATCAGCGTTTGTATCAACCATCGCTACAACTGGGATACCAAGTTTTTTAGCTTCTTTAACAGCGATTTGTTCTTTGTGTGGGTCAACGATGTAGATTACATCTGGAATGCGAGGCATATCTTCGATACCACCCAAGAATTTTTCAAGACGTGCACGTTGTTTGTTAAGAAGTGCAACTTCTTTCTTAGGAAGAACTTCGAAAGTTCCATCAGCTTCCATTTGTTTGATTTCTTTCAAACGAGCGATACGTTTTTGGATAGTATCCCAGTTTGTAAGAGTACCACCCAACCAACGGTGGTTGATGTAGTATTGACCAGCACGAGTTGCTTCTTCAGCTACTGCTTCAGCTGCTTGTTTTTTAGTACCAACGAACAAGATTACTGCATCGTTAGCTGCTGCTTCACGAACGAATTCGTAAGCTGTATCAGCCATTTTTACAGTTTGTTGCAAGTCGATAACGTGGATTCCGTTACGTTCTGTGAAGATGTACTTAGCCATCTTAGGATTCCAGCGACGAGTTTGGTGACCGAAGTGAACACCAGCCTCAAGAAGTTGTTTCATTGAAATTACTGCCATGAGTATTTCTCCTTAAAAATTGTTTTTTTCCTCTTCTAAGCTTTAGACTTGCAGTCCCACCCTGCGGCAACAAGACCACAATCGGCTTAGAATGAGTATTTGTCACTTTACGCAACTATAATAGTTTATCAAAAAAAGTGACATTTGACAAGCTCTAAAACCAGTCTGACCATTAGAAAAATCCCCCTCTCATTAAAATTGCAATCGTTTTCTTTGAGGTTGATGAGTATTTCGTTTATAATTAGGCTATTAAAAATAGAGGAGGACATTATTTTGTCATTAGTCGGAAAAGAAATTATTGAATTTTCAGCACAGGCTTATCACAACGGGGAATTCATTACTGTTACAGATGAAGATGTTAAAGGAAAATGGGCTGTTTTCTGCTTCTACCCTGCAGATTTTTCATTTGTCTGCCCAACTGAACTCGGTGACCTTCAAGAACAATATGAAGCTCTTAAATCTCTTGGTGTAGAGGTTTACTCTGTCTCTACCGATACTCACTTTGTTCACAAAGCTTGGCATGATGACTCAGATGTTGTTGGAACTATTACCTATCCTATGATTGGGGATCCTTCACACCATATCTCACAAGGTTTTGATGTTCTTGGACAAGATGGTCTCGCACAACGTGGTACATTCATTATTGATCCAGATGGTGTTATCCAAATGATGGAAATTAACGCTGATGGTATTGGACGCGATGCAAGTACTCTTATTGATAAAGTCCGTGCTGCTCAATATATTCGCCAACATCCAGGTGAAGTTTGTCCAGCCAAGTGGAAAGAAGGAGCTGAAACACTTACTCCTAGCTTAGATCTTGTAGGTAAAATTTAACAACCAGGGGGTATCCATGGTCTTAGATAAAGAAATCAAGACGCAATTAGCACAATATTTAAATTTACTAGAATCTGATATTGTATTACAAACGGATTTAGGAGATGATGATAATTCTCGTAAAGTAAAAGAATTTCTAGACGAGATTGTTGCTATATCTGACCGCATTAGTCTTGAATCAACACATTTAAAACGTCAACCTAGTTTTGGTATTGCACAAAAAGGGCAAAAAAGTCGTGTTATTTTCTCAGGCTTACCAATGGGCCACGAATTCACATCTTTCATTTTAGCTCTCTTGCAAGTTTCTGGTCGTCCACCTAAAGTTGATGAGGATATTATCGAACGTATCAAGAAGATTGATAAAACCATCGATTTAGAAACTTATGTTTCACTAACCTGTCACAATTGTCCAGACGTTGTTCAAGCCTTTAATATAATGGCTGTTTTGAACCCCAATATCACCCACACCATGATTGAAGGTGGTATGTATCAAGATGAGGTCAAAGCCAAAGGTATCATGTCTGTTCCTACGGTTTACAAAGACCAAGAAGAATTTACGTCTGGTCGTGCAACCATTGAACAGCTTGTAGAAAAATTGGACGGCCCACTTGATGCTGAGGCTTTCGCTGATAAAGGGGTCTATGATGTCTTGGTTATTGGTGGTGGTCCTGCTGGAAACAGTGCTGCAATTTACTCTGCTCGTAAAGGGCTTAAAACTGGGCTTTTAGCAGAAACTTTTGGTGGACAAGTTATCGAGACAGTTGGAATTGAGAACATGATTGGTACGCTATATACAGAAGGTCCTAAGTTAATGGCCCAAGTTGAAGAGCATACAAAATCTTACAATGTTGATATCATCAAAAGTCAATTAGCTACTGGCATTGAGAAGAAAGAACTCATTGAAGTCACACTAGCTAACGGTGCCGTTCTACAGGCTAAAACTGCTATCCTAGCACTAGGAGCCAAATGGCGTAATATCAACGTTCCTGGTGAAGATGAATTCCGCAATAAAGGGGTTACTTACTGTCCACACTGCGATGGTCCTCTATTTGAAGGAAAAGATGTTGCTGTTATCGGTGGTGGTAACTCAGGTTTGGAAGCTGCTTTGGATTTAGCGGGTATTACTAAACACGTTACAGTCTTAGAGTTCTTGCCTGAATTAAAGGCAGATCAAGTCTTACAAGAACGAGCTGCTAAAACTGATAATCTAACCATTCTTAAGAACGTTGCAACCAAAGAAATTCTTGGTCAAGATCATGTGACTGGTTTGAGTTACGTTGAGCGTGATACAAACGAAGAAAAACATCTTGATCTTGAAGGTGTCTTTGTCCAAATTGGTCTTGTACCAAGTACTACTTGGCTCAAAGACAGTGGTATTGAACTCAATGAACGCCAAGAAATTATCGTTGATAAATTTGGTTCAACAAATATCCCTGGTATTTTTGCTGCAGGTGACTGTACAGATAGCGCCTACAAACAAATCATTATTTCCATGGGATCTGGTGCTACAGCTGCTATCGGAGCCTTTGATTACTTGATTAGACAATAATCAAAACATACGTGTTAGTAATCTATCTACAACAATTACAAGAAATATAAAGAGGTTGAATGTCTTTCAGCCTCTTTATATTTCTTGTAAATAGGCAGTTTGAATAATCAACCAGTCAATTTGATGAAAGAGACTTGACGAATCTTTTTTTTTTCGATAGAATGGTATCTGTTATGGCGGTATAGCCAAGTGGTAAGGCACGGCTCTGCAAAAGCTTGATCGTCGGTTCAAATCCGTCTACCGCCTTCATAATACGAGGACACCTTAGGGTGTCTTTTTTCATTGTTGCATATAAAAATACCCGAAGCTAGATACCTCGGGTATTCATCATTCTTATTTAATGGCTTCAATCAAAACCTCCGCTTGAGTCTGAAGGCTTTCAAGAACTTCTGCTGTTGCTACGAATTTTCCATCCACCCAGGCTGTATCATTTACACGTGTCGCTGTAAAATCACCAACCACTTGGGTACGGATAAATGGTAACAATTCTTTGTAGACATCAAAAAGTTGATCGTGACCACCATTAGCAACTGATGACACGGTTACAATCTTATCTTGAAGAGCTGATGGCCCTGAAGGATCTGATAGGTCAAGGGCACGGCTCAACCAGTCAAGCAAATTTTTCACTGGCCCAGGAATTGAGAAATTATAAACCGGTGAGAAAATCCAGATTGCATCTGCTGCCAAGACCTGCTCTCGAACTTCTACCAAAACAGGAAGAACCGGACTTTCTAAATCCTGATTAAAAACAGGTACTTGACTATAGTCAAGATAAGAAACATTAGCTTTATCAGCTAGCATTTTCTCAGCTTCTTCTGCTAATTGGTGGTTAAATGATTCCTTACGAAGGGACCCAACGATAAATAGAATGTTTTTCATGATACATTTCCTTTGTATTTCTAATAATTGATTTTTATTACTACATAGTAATATACTTGGTTTCATTATAAATATAAAGAATTATGCTCAGACATTCTTAAATTTTTTCAGAAGTTCTACCAATTGTGACTGTTCGTCAGGAGACAAAACTGAAAAAGTCTCCTCAATTGCTCGCTGATGTGGGGGGATTGCTGCTTGAATAATACGACGGCCCTCATCCGTCAAATCAACCTCGAAAGCACGCTTATCTGTTTGACAGGCTTCTCGTATCAACCAACCCTTTTTCTCCATGTTTTTAATGACGACAGTCATATTACCCGAGGTGGCAAGCATGCGATCAATTAATTCGCCAATCTTCATACGTCCTTTGGCATTAAGCACGTCCATGACACCAAATTGAGTTGGTGTCAAATTAAATTCTTTAAAGGTCTCAGAAACCTTGGCATCGATGGTACGAAAAGCCTTACGCATAACTACCATACTTTTTACAGCCATATTTTTATCTAAGTCACTCATTTCTAGTCCTTTCCAAATAGATGCTGTTTTTACTACTCTACCACAGTTTTTCTAAAAGTGGTATATGAAAATGAAAAAATAAAAAAAAGAGCACTTAGATATCTAACCAATACCTAAGAACTCTTTCATTTCTAACTATTACGATCCCAAAAAAGGGCTAATAAGATAACAGCACCCAGTACCGAAGGAACTATAGCTGTATCTGCTAGCATTGGTCCCCAATTTCCAAAAAGAAGCTGACCAACAAACGCACCAAGCCATCCTACAAAGGTCTTACCAATGCAACCCATACGTTCTCCTCTGTTGGAAATAGCAGAGGCAATAAGGCCAATTAGAAAACCAACTATCATACTTCCAATCATGAGAAATCCTCCACGATACTTAAATCACCCAATCACCATTTCGGAAGATTGGTACACGGCTACCATCATGGCGGATACCATCAATATTCATTTGATTTGAACCAATCATAAAATCTACGTGTACATCAGAGCGGTTAAGACCAGCTGCTTTAAGATCCTCTTCTGTCATGTCTGCTCCCCCCTCAACACTGGTAGCATAGGCTGCTCCAATAGCTAGGTGGTTGGAGGCATTCTCATCAAATAGGGTATTGAAGAAGGTAATCCCAGATTGTGAAATAGGACTTGGATCTGGTACCAGAGCACATTCACCTAGAGCACGCGCCCCATTATTGTTGAAGACGAGATTCTTCATCACTTCATCACCTTGATCCGCTGTGATATCTACAATTTCACCGTCTTTGAAGGTTACCTTGATTCCCTCAACAATATTGCCATTGTAACTTAGAGGCTTTGTACTTGAGACATAGCCATCTGCACGACGAAAATCTGGTGCCGTAAAGACTTCTTCTGTTGGCATATTAGGAAGGAAGCCTTCACCTTGCGCATTGATGGCACCTGCAGACTCCCAAACGTGATTTTTAGGCAATCCTAGAGTCAAATCTGTTCCAGGTGCTTGGTAATGCAAGGCTGAGAATTGTGCCTCATTGAGTAGGCGTGCTTTAGCATCCAAACATTCAGCATGTTCCTTCCAAGCACGTACAGGATCCTCTTCATAAACACGACAGGTCTTGAAAATTTGGTCCCAAAGTAAATCTACAGCTTCCTCATCACTCGAAGCATCAGGAAAGACCTTCTTAGCCCATTCTTTACCTGCTGCTGCAGCTACTGTCCAACTAACCTTATTAGACTGAGTTGCCACCTGCATAGGTTTAAAGGCCACTCCAGTAGCTTTAGCATGAGCAGATAAACGTTCCGGAGCTACACCATTAAGGGCACCTGGATCTGATGAACGAACGCCTAAGCGACTTGCTTTCTTTTCTAACAAATATTCCATCTCAGCTTTTTTATAAGCTGGAACCTCTTCGATTCGATCCATCTCTGCATGCAAGAAACGCTCGCGATTAATAATATCATCCGACCATTGAACAATTACCTCAGCTGCTCCTAAAGCATAGGCTTCTTTTACTAAGAGATGAGCTAGCTCTGCTTGTTCTATATCAATGCTCAAGGCCACTGTGTGACCCGGCTGCACATTAATCCCATTAGCAACCAATAATTTAGCATATTTCTCAAGATTTTCTTTAAAATTTGGTAAAACCATGATTAACTCCTTGAAACTTTAATTTTCTATCAGTATACCATAAGATGAAGAAAAAAGTTTTCTATCAGCTTTGGCTTTTTATCATCACAGACAGACACCTAAACAAAAAGAGAAGGGAGACTGACTCCATTCTCTCAAAGTTGATGACAATTCACTTTAGCTATTAAAAGAAATCATCAAAAAGACTTAACTGGTTATCTTCTGGCATATTTCCTAGAATGCCCATTTCATCCAATTTTTCAACCAAGGTTGATGATAGGCCTCCTCGTTTACGCAATTCTGTTTTGGAAAGGAATTCCCCTTCCTCACGCGCAGCAACCACTTGCTTAGCAACGTTCTCACCCAAACCTTCAAGTGCAATAAACGGTGGAATCAAAGTATCTCCTTCAATCAGAAATTCAGTTGCCTGACTCTTATAAAGATCTAACTGACCAAAGGTAAAGCCACGTTCTAACATTTCATTGACAATTTCAAGCGTTGTAAACAAGTCATTTTCAACATTAGTCGCTTCATTTCGTTGGCGCTTCTCCTTAATATCTTCCATTCGAGCTTTAACAGCATCGAGCCCTGCAGACATCGTCTTAAGCTCAAATGCTTTGGCTCGAATCGAGAAGTAAGCACAATAGTAATAAATAGGATGGTGCACTTTGAAATAAGCTACACGAAGGGCCATCATAACGTAGGCTGCCGCATGGGCTTTAGGGAACATGTACTTGATTTTACCACAAGATTCAATATACCAGTCTGGAACATTATTTTCACGCATGGCTTGAATATAGCCATTTCGCTCTTCTTCAGAAATTTTCAACCACATTCCCTTACGCACACGTTCCATAATAGTAAAGGCCATCTTTGGATCTAACCCTGCATGCATTAGGTATACCATGATATCGTCACGACAACCGATAACTGTTTTCAGGGTAGCAATACCTTCCTTGATCAAATCTTGTGCATTACCCAACCAAACATCTGTACCATGGGACAAACCAGATAACTGTAAGAGTTCCGCAAAGGTCGTCGGATGCGTCTCGTCGACCATACCACGAACAAAGTTAGTCCCAAACTCAGGGATTCCCAGCATTCCCGTTGGAGTCCCAATTTGTTCAGGTGTTACCCCTAAAATCTCAGTCCCTGAAAAAAGTTTCATCACATCCGGATCATCTGCTCGAATATCTTTTGGATCAATTCCTGATAAATCCTGCAACTTACGAATCATAGTCGGATCATCATGTCCCAAAATATCAAGCTTCAACACGTTCTCATCGATATCGTGGAAGTTAAAGTGAGTCGTCTGCCAGGCAGCCGTTACATCATCAGCCGGATATTGAACAGGTGTAAAATCATAGACATCCATATAATTTGGAATAACAACGATACCACCTGGGTGCTGACCTGTATTTCGCTTAACCCCAGCAGCACCCATAGCCAAACGATCGACCTCAGCATCACGGTAGAACTTATTGTAATCACGTTCGTACCCCTTGACAAAACCATAAGCGGTCCGATCTGCAACAGTACCTACTGTTCCAGCACGAAAGGCATATTGCTCTCCAAAAATATCACGTACATCCAAGTGAGCCGACGGCTGATCATCTCCTGAGAAGTTCAAATCAATATCAGGAACCTTATCTCCATCAAAACCGAGGAAGGTCTCGAAAGGAATATCCTGACCATCTTTTTTATACTCAGTACCACATTCTGAACACTCCTTATCTGGCAAATCAAAGCCAGAGCCATAAGAACCATCCGTGATAAACTCTGAGTGTTGACATTTAGGACATAAGTAATGAGGTGGCATAGGATTTACCTCGGTAATTCCAATCATTGTTGCAACAAAACTAGAACCAACAGACCCCCGAGAGCCAACCAGGTAGCCACGTTCATTTGAACGGTTCACCAGCATCTGCGATGCCAAATATATTACGGCAAATCCATTACCAAGAATTGAGGACAACTCTTTCTCAATCCGCAAGTCAATAATGTCAGGCAAAGGATTACCATAGAGCTCAAACGCTCTAGCATATGTCATCTCCGCAACCTGTTCTTCCGCACGATCAATGAAAGGTGTGTATAGGTCTTTTTTGACAACCTCGACCTCTTCAATTTGGTCTGCCATAGCCTGCGTATTAGTTACAACAATTTCATAGGCTAAGTCTTTTCCCAAAAAAGCAAAGTCATCTAGCATCTCATTCGTTGTTCTAAAATGCGCTTCAGGTAAAGGAGCAGGTTTCGCATTTTCTCCCTTACCAATTGGCCTATTAATCATGGCTCCTTGTCCCAAAGCACGAACAATGATTTCACGATAAATGGCATCCTCAGGATTGATATAATGTACATTTCCTGTAGCTAACACAGGCTTGTCCAGACGATTAGCGACTTCAATCAAATCCCGAATCAGTTGTTCTATAGCCGCCTCATCCTTGATTAAATCCTTTGCAATCAGGGGCGCATAAATTGCCGGTGGCATAACTTCAATAAAGTCATAATATTTAGCAACTTCAACCGCCTTGTCAATACCGTGAGACAGAAGCGTATCAAAAACCTCACCATCAGCACAAGCAGAACCTACAATGATTCCCTCACGATACTCATCTAAGACCGTACGAGGAATACGTGCTACTCCCTCAAAGTATGAGACATTTGATAAACTTACCAACTTAAAGATATTCTTCAAGCCAGTTTGATTCTGAACATACAGCGTCGCATGTTTAACACGAGACTTTTTATACGAATCTTCAGAAACCAACTCCGTATTCAACTGTTCTAGATTAGTCAAACCGTGCTTATCAAACACATCTTTTATGAAGATAAACAACAAACGGCCCGTAGCTTCCGCATCATAATTGGCCATGTGGTGGTGATCCAAAGCCACACCAAACCGCTTCGTCAAAGGACCCAAACCATGACGCTTATACTCAGGATAAAGATTTCGTGCAAATTCTAAAGTATCAATAACTGGTTGTGAAATTGTTGGTAACTGATGTCTTTCATAATTGGCATTCATAAAACCAACGTCAAAGGTCGCATTATGGGCTACTAGCACAGTTCCTTGACAGAATTCTTGAAACTCCTGTAAAACTTGGACTAAAGGTTTAGCACCTTTCACATGATTATCTGTAATACCAGTCAATTCAGTCGTGAACGCAGAAAGCGGATGTCCTGGATCAATGAATTCATCAAATTGCTCAACAATATTACCTTTATGCATTTTTGATGCCGCAATCTGGATCAAATCATTATGAACAGCAGATAAACCTGTTGTTTCAACGTCGAATACAACATAAGTTGCTTCTTTTAATTCCAAATTTTCAGAATTATAAACAATAGGAACTTTGTCCTCAACAAGATTTGCTTCAAGACCAAAAATAGCCTTAATACCAGCTTTCTTAGCCTTATGGTAGCCATGAGGAAAACTTTGAACATTTGCATGATCTGTTATCGCAACTGCTGGATGTCCCCAAGAAGCCGCTGTATCGATAAGCTCTTCAACTGTCGGCATAGCATCCATAGTTGACATATTAGTATGAGCATGAAACTCAACCCGGCGCTCACCTTCTGGCATCAAATCCTTCCGCTCATAGTGAACAACTTCCTGCACATCCTGCACATTCATAGTCAAATCGCGTGTGAAGTTATTCATCTCCACATTCCCACGGACACGAAGCCAAGAATTCTTTTTGATGAGATCAAATTTCTGAGCTTCCTCTTCATTCTTAACCCATTTTTGCATAGAAAAACTGGAAGTGTAGTCTGTCATTTTAAAGTTGATCAAAACACGCCCTGTTCTGGTCACTTTTTGATCCACATCAAAAACAACCCCTTCAAAGACCAAACGATTTTCCTCCGTCGTCACTTCGATCATAGGAGTAATCTCCGCCTTGTCA
>ERZ772885.692-NODE-692-length-23214-cov-19.307699_pt1 | contig 23214 bp, 19 predicted proteins | sample MGYA00580580_ERZ772885 | MGnify/ENA primary metagenome ERZ772885 (study PRJEB29015, sample SAMEA2737673) | human gut metagenome | biome: human gut; feature: human-associated habitat; material: faeces | place: China | collected 2012 ...
AAAATCTGTGCTGATTTTATGAGTTATCGCTTGCGAAGCGAACGAAATCTGCGCTGACGCCGCGCGGGCGCACAAGAGGGTAGACACCAAGGTTTCTACCCTCTTGAGAATCACCCATTTCCTTAGAGGGCACGGCGCAGATTGCCGACATGTGACCGCTGTGAATAGGGGAACGGCAGAGGAGTTTTTCTTCCGTGTCTTTCGCAATCTATTCGCAGGGTCGGATACATTACTGCTACACAGACCAGCTACTCTACGCAGGCGCGACATACCCGTGTCGCGCAATTCGTGAGCGCGTTATGATAGACAGGGCCTACGCAGGATAACTTGCACCAAACGCTTAATTCGCAGGTGCCGTGCGGTATAACGTGTTAAAGAGTTGCGCAACACGGGTATGTTGCGCCTGCGTTGACTAAACCGCCTGTGTAGCAGTACGGTAGCCGATACTGCGAACAGGCTGCTCATGAGGACGGACACCGAAGGTAGTCCGTCCGTAGCAGAGGAAAAATTCTCTGCCGTTCTCCATTTTCGAAGCGGTCGCCGGTCTCTGATTTGCTTCAGGTTAACAAACAAGGGAAAGGTAGGAGTTCAAAGAGGAAGGGAAACCGTAGGTGTCCCTGCCTTTTTGCCCCCGCGGCGGGCGCCGCGACGTTCCCGCCGTCCGCAGACGGCGAATCCCCTCGCTGAGGTTCAGCGAAAAACTCCCCGCCCGTTAGGGGCGAACACGCTAACACAGTTCGCGTGCCCCGTTCAGCCGGTGCAGAAAAAACTGCCGCCCGTCAGGGGCGAACACGCTAACGCAGTTCGCGTGCCCCGGTCAGCCGGTGCTGAAAAAACTGCCGCCCGTCAGGGGCGAACCGCTCGATCGGGGCAGGATAACAGGTGAAATCTGCGATACTACTCTATTTTATTATAAAATGCACCCGCTCCTGCGTCAAGCGCAACCGCCCGGCGAAGCCTGACGAATTTTTCTAACAACCGTCGGATTACACAATCCCCAATATGTAGTTACCAATCGGAAACAGGACAACAAAATGCAGGGAAAAGTGCCGAAAATACAAAGTGAGCCTGTCGAAATGCGTCGAATATGACTGTTTTCTGTACTTTACAAACGGTAATACAGCGAGTATAATATAAATATATATTTTATATTTTATAGTTGTGCCTTCTGCGGCACAACGCAGACGGAGAATGTTGGAATGAGTGATTTTTCGCGCACGCTTGCGCTTCTGCGACGGGAAAAGAAAATAAGTCAAAGAGCGGCAGCGGGCGACCTCGGCGTTTCGCAGGCGCTTCTCAGCCACTATGAGAACGGACTGCGCGAACCCGGTCTGTCTTTTGTTGTGCGTGCGGCGGATTATTACGGTGTGTCCTGTGACTACCTGCTCGGCCGTTCGATGGCGCGTGACGGCTCTGCTGTGCCTGCCGAGCGCATGGAGGGCACGGACACCGAGACGGAGCACAGCCGGATCGTGCAGGCGGCAGCCCTGCTGCTGCAGGTTGCCGAATCACTCGAGAGCAAGCAGCTTTCGCACGAGATCGAGTCGTATTTCGCGGTTGCAATCTACAAGGTGTACCGCTATCTCTACATGGCCGACCCGGCCGGAGTGGATGCGGTGTTCCGCGCGCCGCAGGATCGCTTCGAGTACCTGTGCGATGCCCGCATGAAGGAGCATGAGCTGAAAATCCGTCTGGCGGCCAACGGCGAGGAAGGCTGTGGTCTGACGCAGGAGAATATCCGGCGGATGCCGCTCGCCCCGAGCGAGATTGCACGGCGTTATCCGGATTTGTCGAGCGCGCTGCTGACCGTTCTGCAGCAGGTGTCGGATTCGATCGACCGGAAAAATAAAATGCAATAATTTCGGACAAACCTATTGACAAATACACCGGCGTGAGGTATACTAAACAAGTCGCTGAGACAAGACGACTTGATGAAATGCTGGTGTAGCTCAGTTGGTAGAGCAGCTGATTTGTAATCAGCAGGTCGGGGGTTCAAGTCCGTCCACCAGCTCCAATCAAGCTGGTAACTGAATATGGAAGGTTTCCCGAGTGGCCAAAGGGAACAGACTGTAAATCTGTCGTCTATGACTTCGGTGGTTCGAATCCACCACCTTCCACCAAAACAGAAGGACATTCCAAAAGGAATGTCCTTTTTCTGTTTTGGCGGAAGGTGGTTGTGGATTCGAAAGGTGGCTCTTAGAAACAGCCCAGTGGGCTGTTTCAACCACCGTGGCTTCCGTCGCAACGGAAGCGAATCCGCCACCGGACGGGTCGGCAGGCGTGTAGCAGTGCGGCTATGGGACTGCACCGGACGCTCAAGTTAGGCACGCGCCCTAAACGAAGCGCCGGCTCTTAGAAACGTGCCGGTGGCACTTTTCAACCACCGTGGCTTTGCCGCAGCAAAGCGAATCCACCACCGGACGGGCAGGCAGGCGTGTAGCAGTGCGGTTGTGGGACTGCACCAGCCAATCACGGCAGGCACGCGCCCAATCCGAAGGGAAGAACAGGTTGTTCGATAGCGAAATCAACCTGTACAGGCTATTTGAAACGATATATTGCCGTTTGCGACGTTATCCCGTAGGGGCGCACAGTGTGCGCCCAAGCAGCGCAAAATCATACGGTTCGTGGGCGAACACTCCGACTCGCTAAGAGCCGCCTGCGGCGGTTGCTCGCTGGACGCCCACTGCGGTGGGTGTGTTCGCCCCTACGGTGAAGTCGGTGTAGATGAATTTACAAGCGGTGTGCCGAGGTCGTATCCCAGGGCACCTTCTCTTGCGGCTTTGCCGCAATTCACCTTGGCACACCCTACGGGATAGACTGTACAGACCGAAAAATATTTTCTCCGAGTTGACCACTCATGGTCAATTTTTTATATAATCCGGCGTATAGATGAGGGTAGAAGCTATGCCAGTCAAGGCGAATGCAGCGGCACATCAGCGGGCGTGAGAACCACAACGGCGGCGACCTGAGCCGATGAAGCTGCTCCATCGAACAGAGCAAAACCAGCCTTGTTGGGTATCAACAGGGCCTATTCCCATGCCCATCGTTTTTTCTCGCCCGGAAAACGCGATTTCTCGTCCGGAAAACGGTATTTCTCGTCCAGAAAGTACACAGAGCAGAGAAGAGCAGAGGACAGAACAGAAGAGCAGAGAAGAGCAGAGCATAGCAGAGAACAGCAGAGCAGACAAAATTGAGAATGGAGAATGATTCTGACTGACCTGACCCTGACTGACGAAAAGAGATTTTCTAAATTGCTTTCTGCAAATAAAAAGGACCTCCGGTAAAACCGGAAGTCCTTGATCTATCGTTTTGGTAACGAGATTACTTAGCCATGGAAGCAACTTCTGCTGCGAAGTCGTCAACCTTCTTCTCGATGCCCTCGCCCTTCTCGAAACGAACGCACTTTACGAGCTTGATCTCGCCGCCCAGCTCCTTGGCAACAGCCTTAATGTGAGCCTCAACGGAAACCTTGTTCTCCTTAACGAAAGCCTGCTGCAGGAGGCAGTTCTCCTCGTAGTACTTGCCGATACGGCCGTCTACCATCTTGTGGATGATCTGCTCCGGCTTCGGCTTAGCAGCGGTCTTGTTCTCCTCGAGAGCCTGGATCAGGAGGATCTCCTTCTCCTTAGCCAGGGTAGCCTCGTCAACGTCGGACTTGTCCAGGAAGGACGGGTTCATAGCAGCAGCCTGCATGCCGATGTCCTTGCCCAGCTCCTTAACAGCAGCGTTGTCCTTCAGGCTGTCGGAAACTTCCAGACCAACCAGAACGCCGATTACGCCGCCCATGTGGTTGTAAGCAACGTTAACGGTGGAGTCGTCGAAACGCTCGAAACGACGGATCTGCAGGTTCTCGCCGATGGTCAGAACCTTCTCCTGCAGAGCGTCCTGAACGGTGCCTTCGCCCATCTTGCAAGCCTTGAGAGCCTCAACGTCAGCCGGAGCGTCCTTGATAACAACGTTAGCAACGTCGGAAACGAACTGCTGGAAGTCAGCGTTCTTAGCAACGAAGTCGGTCTCGGAGTTTACCTCGATGATTGCGCCTACGCCGCACTCATCACATACGGTAGCCTTGACCAGACCCTCAGCAGCGATGCGGTCTGCCTTCTTAGCAGCCTTAGCCAGGCCCTTCTCACGGAGCAGCTCGATAGCCTTGTCGAAGTCGCCGTCGGCCTCGGTCAGTGCCTTCTTGCAGTCCATCATGCCTACGCTGGTCATTTCGCGGAGCTTCTTTACGTCAGCAGCGGTAAAAGCCATTTTATTATTCCTCCAATTTATGATTTTACGATGAAAAAAACGTAGGGCACAACGAACACCGGCGCGCCGGGTCGTCGCGCCCTACGAACAACTCACTGAATGTTATATTGAGTTATGAATTACTCAGCCTTTGCGTCAGCCTTAGCCTCAACCTCGAGCTGCTCGCCCTGCTTGCCTTCCAGAACAGCGTTAGCCATGGTCTGGGAGATCAGCTTGATAGCGCGGATAGCGTCGTCGTTGCCCGGGATAACGTAGTCGATCTCGTCCGGATCGCAGTTGGTATCAACGATTGCAACGATCGGAATGCCCAGCTTGCGTGCTTCTGCGATCGCGTTCTTCTCCTTGCGGGAGTCAACTACGAACAGAGCGCCCGGAAGCTCCTTCATTTCCTTAACGCCGCCGAGGTACTTCTCGAGCTTAGCGATCTCGAGCTGGAGCTTGATAACTTCCTTCTTCGGGAGCAGATCGAAGGTGCCGTCAGCCTGCATCTTCTGCAGCTGGTTCAGACGAGCGATACGGGTACGCATGGTCTTGAAGTTGGTCAGCATGCCGCCCAGCCAACGTGCGTTAACGTAGAACTGACCGCAGCGCTCAGCCTCTTCCTTGATTGCGTCCTGTGCCTGCTTCTTGGTGCCGACAAACAGGATGGACTTGCCGGAAGCTGCCATATCGCGTACGAAGAAGTATGCTTCCTCGAGCTTCTTTACAGTCTTCTGGAGGTCAATGATGTAGATACCATTGCGCTCGGTGAAGATGTAGGTAGCCATTTTCGGGTTCCAACGACGGGTCTGATGGCCGAAGTGTACGCCGGCCTCCAGCAGCTGCTTCATAGAAATTACTGCCATTTTGTTTTTCCTCCTTGGTTTTTCCTCCATCCCTGATCATCTGACAGCGGCAACAGAACGAGCGTCCCATCACCGACCGCTTTCATCACGGGATGTGTGAATTCATGCTATGATAGTTTACACCAATGGGAGGGGGATGTCAAGAGGAAAGTTGAAAATTGAGGATGGAAAATGGAGAATGAACGATACGGTTTACGGCGTTTCTCCGGGGGTGGCAGTGCATGAAATGCATACCGCAGGGTGCTGAAATCTTTTTTCGCTGCATAAATTATGACAGGAGGGGATTTCTTTGCGATTGGGTTTTCGTCACACCGCGTTTCAGGCGGTATGCACGGTTTTGGTTTTATGCTTTGCGCTCGGACTGCTTGAGCGTGCCGACACGGTGCAGCCGGTATTCGGGGAGGACAGCGTGCGCGTGCCGATCCTAATGTACCACAGCATTCTCAAGGACAGCGCACGGCAGGGCAAATATGTTATCTCGCCAGCGGTTTTGGCGGCCGATCTGGACGCCTTGCAGGAGAAGGGGTATACCGCCGTAACGGTGAGTGATCTGCTGGCGTATGTACAGGACGGCGCAGACCTGCCGGAGAAGCCGGTGATGATCACCTTCGATGACGGCTACTACAACAACTACATTTATGCCTATCCGCTGCTCAAACAGCGCGGAATGAAGGCGGTTGTGTCCATCATCGGCAGCCAGACCGCGCTTTTCACCGACAACGGAGAGGAAAACGCCTACTGGTCGCATTTGCGGCTTGACCGCCTGCGCGAAATGCAGGATGTGTTTGAGGTGCAGAATCACTCGTGGAACCTGCACGAGTACGGCGAACGCCGCGGCTGTCTGCGCCGGAGAGGCGAGGATGAAACGCGCTATGAGACTCTGCTCCGCGAGGACACCGAGCAGACGCAGACGCTCATCACGGACGCCGGACTGCCCGCGCCGACCTGCTACACCTATCCGTTTGGTGCGTGCTCCAAGGAGAGCGAAACGCTGCTCAAAAGCATGGGCTTCCGGTGTACGCTCGGGTGCGAGGAGCGCGTCAATACCGTTACCCGCAATCCGGACTGCCTGTTTGAACTGGGGCGGTTCAACCGTCCGGCAGGGCAGAGCACGGAAAGCTTCCTGCACCGCGCGTTAGGAGAGGATTAAATGCAGAATACCATGCGATTTTCCGAGCTGCACTGCCGTGAGGTGATCAATCTGTGCGACGGAGCACGGATGGGCGAGGTGAGCGATCTGCTGTTCGATCCGGTCTGCGGACAGATTACCGCACTTGTCGTGCCCGCGCAAAGCGGCATTGCAGGGCTGTTCTCTAAAAATGACTGCGTTATTCCGTGGGGATGCATTGAAACCCTTGGGGAAGATTATATTCTGGTCCGGTATAGACCAAAATAATATAGGATTAGACCTGTACCGTAGGGCGGGGCACTCCGGAATGGCTTCTCTTGCCCTACGGAGAAGGCAAAACCACATCAAATGCAAAAAGAAAAAGGCGGACAACCGTCCGCCTTTTGGCTCAATCCTTCTTATACTTTGCAACGCCCTCGGTGTAGAGGTTGCCGCCGACCGAATCCTGCGAGACGATGGCGGAGAAATTCTCCACGGTGAGACGCTTGACCGACTCACAGCCCAGCTCGTCATACGCGATGACCTCAACATTCTTGATCGAAGCCGCCTTCGCCGCGCCTGCACCGCCGATGGCTACCATATAAACCGCGCCGTTGCGCGCCATTGCGTCCTGCACGCCCTGATTGCGCACGCCCTTGCCGATCATGCAGGCAAGACCTGCATCGAGCAGACGCGGTGCGAACGGGTCCATACGGCCGGAGGTGGTCGGGCCGACCGAGCCGATGACCTGACCCGGCTTTGCGGGGGTCGGTCCGGCGTAGTAGATCGCCGCGCCGTCGAGGTCGAACGGCAGCTTGTCGCCTGCGTCCATCGCGGCAACGATCTTCTTGTGTGCGGCGTCGCGCGCGGTGTAGACCGTGCCGGTCAGCGTTACGGTGTCGCCCGCACGCAGCTTCGGCGCCATTTCCTTGAGCTGTTCGGTTTTCAAATCGTAGTGTGCCATGCTTATTCCTCCGTTTTCGGGCGCAGATTGTTCAGAACCTCACGCAGTCCGTTTTTTGCCTTGTCCGGCTCGGGATGGGGCGCCTCGCCGTCCTTTTTGCCGAGCGACGCGCTGATCTTGTCAATTTCGCCGAGCACTTCACCGGCTTTGCGGGCCATCTCGGCGGATTCCTGCTGGTTGCGTGCCAGCACGGTGCGATAGTTCTCCTTGGTGGCATCCAGCTGGCGGCGCACCTGCTCGATGGTCTCCATCGACTTGCGGCGCAGCTTCTGCAGCTCTACCTTGGCGTCCTCCTCGATCTGCTTGGCGCGCCGGTACGCGGAAAGCTCCATCTCGGCGATCTTCTCTCTGGTCGCATCGTATTCACCGCATTTGGCTGACAGCTTGGCATTCTCCGAGGTCAGCCGGTCGTTTTCCGCCGCAAGCTGCGCCGCGCGGGCGTTCTGCGCCTCGATCTCGGTCGCCTGCAGGGAAAACCCGCTTTCGATCTGGTCAAGCTGTGCACGGATCTTATCGGTATCCAGCGTCATTTCACCCAGCCGCTCGAGCAGCTCGGCGTTCTTCGCGGTAAGCGCCTCGTTCTGCGTGCGCAGCTCGTTCATCGCGGACTGAGCCTCGGTCAGCTGAGAGCGCAGCTCGGCGGTCTCGGTGTAGTATTTCGTGTCGGTTTCTTCTATGTAATGCAGTACGTCCTCGCGGTTAAAGCCGCCGAAGATGGCACTGCGGAATCCACGGGTTTGCTCGTCCATTGCAGTTCCTCCCACAATAATCTTTCTTTAGTATAGCAAATTCATGAGATAAAGGCAAATAATAATTAGTAATTACTAATTCCTGACTGCTAATTACTGACTCATATATATAATATGTGTCTTGCAATCAAAAAAAGAACGTGCTATTATTATCTTAACTTGCAAAAACGAGGAAGATGCTCAATGTTAGAATTAAAAGATTTCGAGGCAGCTGCGGACCGACTGAAAAACGTCATCCACAACATTCCGCTGTCTACGTCCTGCACCTTCTCCGCCATGACCGGCGCAGAGGTTTATCTGAAGTACGAAAATCAGCAGAAGACCGGCTCCTTTAAGGTGCGCGGTGCTTACAATAAGATTATGAAGCGCTTCGCTGAGGGCGACCTGCACGCTGTTGTTGCGTCCTCTGCGGGCAACCATGCACAGGGCGTTGCCTTTGCGGCAACCGCTGCCGGTGTAAAATCCACTATCGTTATGCCGCGTTCCGCGCCGATCGCCAAGGTTTCCGCAACCCAGGGCTACGGTGCCGAGGTTGTTCTGGCGGGCAACATTTACGATGAAGCCTATGCCAAGGCGTGCGAGATCTGCGAGGAGACCGGCGCAGAGTTCATCCACCCGTTTGACGATGAGGATGTTATGGCGGGTCAGGGCACCATTGCGCTGGAAATCCTGCGCGACCTGCCGGGCGTTGACATGATCTTCGTTCCGGCCGGCGGCGGCGGACTGATCTCCGGCGTGGCTGCCTGCGCAAAGCAGATCAATCCGCGCATCCAGATCATCGGCGTACAGGCTGAGGGCGCACCGGCGATCGCAAATTCGTTCCGCACCGGCGAGCGCACTCCGTCCGATACCGTGCACACCATCGCTGACGGTATCGCCGTAAAGACCCCGGGCGAAAAGACCTTTGAGTATATCAAGAAGTATGTGGACCGCGTTGTCACGGTTTCCGATGACGAGATCGCTTCCGCTGTTCTGCTGCTGCTCGAGCGCTGCAAGCAGGTCGTTGAGACCTCCGGTGCGGCTCCGCTCGCGGCTGTACTCAACAACAAGGTGGATGTAAAGGGCAAGAAGGTCGTCTGCGTGCTGTCCGGCGGCAATATCGACGTATCCTTTATCCACAAGATTGTGGAAAAGGGCCTGATTACCCGCTGCCGTCAGCTGAAGTTCTCTGTGCTCATGCCGGATGCTCCGGGCGCACTCGAGCATTTCTCGCACATCGTTGCACAGCAGAATGCCAATATCATCCTGTTCCAGCATGACCGCGTACAGACGGACCTCGAGATCGGCGAGGCGATTATCCATGTCGTCTGTGAGGTTGGCGGCGTTGACCACGCCAAGCGCCTCATCGACACCCTCACCGATGATGGCTATAAGGTGTTTACTTCGCAGATTTGATAAAAATGCAATGAAATTACAGCGTTCCGCTTGGATAGAGCGGGACGCTGTTCTTTTTTCGGAATAATGGAGGATGGAGAATGAACGCTGTAGTTTAACCTTCTTCGCATTGCGATATCACCGTATGAAATGTATACCGTAGGGTGCGCCAAGGTGAATTGCGGCGTAGCCGCAATTTTCCATTCTCCATTTTCAATTATGCCTGCCTCCTCACTCCTGCCTGAATCAATGACAAATGTAATATTGACAAATAAATAACGATGTGCTATTATCTCAGCGTGATAAGGAATGAAAAAACAGGTGGATGTTTTATCGCATTATTTGCCTTAAAACGGATAGAATAATAAAACCAAGCATACAGTCAACCGCAGAAAGGAAGCATTACGCTATGGCAGCACACATCAACGACGAAATGCTGAACAAAATGGACGCATACTGGCGGGCGGCAAATTATCTTGCAGCCGGTCAGCTTTACCTGCTCGATAACCCGCTGCTCAAGGAGCCGCTGAAGCCCGAGCACATCAAGAAGAAAATTGTCGGCCACTGGGGCACGGTGCCCGGTCAGAACCTGATTTACGTTCATCTGAACCGCATCATCAAGCAGTATAATCTGGATATGATCCTGCTGTCCGGCCCGGGTCACGGCGGCAACTTCTTTGTGGCGAACACCTACCTCGAGGGCACTTACAGCGAGGTTTACCCGAACATCAGCGAGGACACCGAGGGCATGAAGCGCCTGTTCAAGCAGTTCTCGTTCCCGGGCGGCATTGCCAGCCACGTTGCACCGGAGACCCCGGGCTCCATCCACGAGGGCGGCGAGCTTGGTTATTCTCTGGCGCACGGTTTCGGTGCGGTGCTGGATAACCCCGACCTGATCGCAACCGTAGTTGTCGGTGACGGCGAGGCGGAGACCGGCCCGCTGGCGACCTCGTGGCACGGCAACAAGTTCCTCAATCCGGTGACGGACGGCGTTGTTCTGCCAATCCTGCACCTGAACGGCTACAAGATCTCCAACCCGACCCTGCTGTCGCGTATTCCCGAAGAGGAGCTGCGCAAAATGCTCGAGGGCTGCGGCTGGAAGCCGTATTTCGTCGAGGGCGATGAGCCGATGAAGGTACACCGCGCACTGGCGGACACGCTCGACACCGTAACCGAGGAAATCCTCGCCATCCGCAAGCACGCCCGCGAGACCGGCGACACGACCCGTCCGATCTACCCGATGATCGTGCTGCGCACCCCGAAGGGCTGGACCGGTCCGAAGAACGTGGACGGCAAGCAGATTGAGGGCAGCTTCCGCGCGCATCAGGTGCCGCTGATGATGGACAGCCCGGAGCACCTGCCCATGCTCGAGCAGTGGCTGCGCAGCTACCATCCGGAGGAGCTGTTCGACGAAAACGGCAAGCTGATTCCCGAACTCAAGGCACTGGCGCCGACCGGCGAGCACCGCATCGGCGCAAACCCGCACGCCAACGGCGGTCTGCTCATGCACCAGCTGCGCCTGCCGGATTTCCGTGATTACGGACTGAATGTTCCGGCTCCGGGCAGTGTTGAGGGTCAGGATATGATCGAGCTTGGCGCTTATGTCCGCGATGTCATCAAGCTGAACATGGACAGCCGCAACTTCCGCGTATTCGGCCCGGACGAGACCATGTCCAACCGCCTGAGCCACATTTTCGAGGTCACCGACCGCGAGTGGAACGCCGAGCGTCTGGACACCGACGAATTCCTGTCCGCAAGCGGCCGCGTGATGGACGGCATGCTGTCCGAGCACATGTGCGAGGGTTGGCTTGAGGGCTATCTGCTGACCGGCCGTCACGGCTTTTTCGCAAGCTATGAGGCGTTCATCCGCATTATCGACTCGATGGCGGCACAGCACGCCAAGTGGCTCAAGGTCTGCAACGGCCTGCCGTGGCGTCAGCCGATCGCGTCGCTCAACCTGATTCTGGCTTCCAACGTATGGCAGCAGGATCACAACGGCTTTACCCATCAAGATCCGGGTTTCCTTGACCACATCGCCAACAAAAAGGCAGATGTTGTCCGTCTGTACCTGCCGCCCGATGCAAACTGTCTGCTCAGCTGCTTCGATCACTGCATCAAGAGCCGCAACTATGTCAACGTCATCGTGGCTTCCAAGCATCCGCGTCCGCAGTGGCTGACCATGGAGCAGGCTGTGCAGCACTGCACCCAGGGCATCGGCATCTGGGAGTGGGCGTCCAACGATCAGGGCGCAGAGCCGGACGTTGTTATGGCGTGCTGCGGCGAGACACCGACGCTCGAAACGCTGGCTGCCGTATCCATCCTGCGGGAAGAGCTGCCTGAACTCAAGGTTCGCGTTGTCAACGTGGTTGACCTGATGAAGCTGCAGCCCGAGCGGGAGCATCCGCACGGCCTGTCCGATGCCGAGTACGACATGCTGTTCACCAAGGATAAGCCGATCATCTTTGCCTTCCACGGCTACCCGACGCTCGTTCATGAGCTGACCTACCGCCGTCATAACCGCAACCTGCACGTTCGCGGCTACAGGGAAGAGGGCACCATCACCACGCCGTTCGATATGCGCGTGCAGAATGATATCGACCGCTTCCACCTCGTCAAGGACGTTCTGCTGCGCCTGCCGCAGCTTGGCAACCGCGGCGCGTACCTCTACCAGAAGATGAGCGATAAGCTGGTGCAGCATCAGCAGTATATCACCGAGTACGGTGAGGATATGCCGGAAGTCCGCGAGTGGAAATGGAAATAATAGAGAATTGAAAATGGAAAATGGAGAATGACCGTGAAGGGATGGTTCTCCGCAGGGCGCACATTGTGCGCCCTTTTTCTTTTGCAACGATAAATCATGTTCATACCGACAAATAACTGCACAAACATTACCGTAGGGTGCGCCGGGGTCGGCGCACCCTACGGTAAGGCTTTCTATCACGTTAATTACTAACTTCTAATTCCTAATTACTAATTATGCTTGACATGCCGTCTGGTTCGTGTTATTATCTAACTGTACTAAAACACACAGTACAGTTGATACACTCTCAAATCAACAAAAGGAAAGGAGGCGCGTCAGGTGATTAAAATCGACTATCGGGATGCCCGACCCATCTATGAACAGGTGGTGGACGGCATTGAGGGACTGGCTCTGCGTGGGGCACTGCCAGCGGACACCCAGCTGCCCAGTGTACGGCAGCTTGCGATGGAACTGTCGATCAACCCGAACACAATACAGCGCGCTTACGGAGAGCTGGAACGCCGCGGTGTGATCTACGCCGCAAAAGGACGGGGAAATTTTATATCGGACAATGCAGCGGTGCTGCGTTCCCAGAGGCTTAACGAACTGGGTGAGCAGATTACCGTACTGGCCGGTCAGGCGCGCTCACTCGGGGCGACCGAGGAGCAGCTGCGCGGCTGGGTAGAGAGGAAAGGAGAGAGCAGAACATGATTACGGCAACCAACGCGACCAAGCGGTTTGAGGACATCACGGCGGTCGATCACATCTGCGCGGAAGTCAAGGACGGCTCGGTCTACGGCCTGATCGGCTCGAACGGCGCGGGCAAGTCCACGTTCCTGCGCATGCTGGCAGGCATTTTGCAGCCGGATGAGGGCACGGTGCAGATCGACGGAGAGGACATTTTCGAGAACATTGCAATGAAGGAACGGTTTTTCTTTATCTCGGATGAGCAGTTTTTCTTCCCGAACAGCACACCGAAGGAAATGAAAAACTACTACAAGCGCTTTTACAGCAAATTCGATGAAGCGCGCTACCGCAAGCTGATGAACGGCTTCGGTCTGGACGAAAACCGCAAGCTGCGGACGTTCTCCAAGGGCATGAAAAAGCAGGTTTCGGTCATCTGCGGCGTATGCAGCGGCACGGACTACTTATTCTGCGATGAGACGTTCGACGGTCTCGACCCGGTCGTTCGCCAGACGGTAAAGAGCCTGTTTGCCGAGGATGTAGCGGACAGAGGTCTGACGCCCATCATCGCCTCGCACAACCTGCGTGAGCTGGAGGACATCTGCGACCATGTCGGTCTGCTGCATCGCGGCGGCATCCTGTTCTCGCGCGATCTGGACGACATGAAGCTCGGTATGTACAAAATGCAGTGCATTTTCTCAAATTCGCTGCCGGATTCCGCGTGGGAAGGCTTTGACATTCTGCACAAGGAGCAGCGCGGCTCGCTGTACACGATTACGGCGCGCGGCAGCCGGGAAGAGCTGCTCGCTAGGGTGAACGCGCTGAACCCGACCTTCTGCGAAATGCTCCCGCTGACGCTGGAGGAAATCTTTATCAATGAAACGGAGGTGGCAGGCTATGATGTCAAGAAACTCCTGTTCTAAGGGTCTCGTGCGGGATTGCATGAAACGCAACCTGTGGGCCATCGTGCTGTCCACGGTGGGATTCTTTATGGCGCAGCTGCTGCCGGTGATTATGACGGCGCAGCACAGCCTGTCGGCACATAAGCAGGATCTGGTCAATCTGAGTGCGGCAGATGCCGCGGCAAGCTGGCAAGGCTATGTGGAGAGCGTCGGTGAGATGCTCGGCGGACAGAATGTGTTTGTCAAGCTGGCCGTCATCATTCTGGCGGTCACCTGCGGTGTGAGCATGTTCGCGTACCTGCACAATCGCCGCAAGGTGGATTTCTATCACAGCCTGCCGATTTCGCGCAGCCGTCTGTTTGCGGTAAACTACGCGACCGGTGCGCTGTGCGCGCTCGTGCCGTACCTCGTGCTGCATGTACTGAGTATTGTCGGCGCATGTGCAATGGGCTTCGGGGAAGCGGTCAATGCCTCGCTCATCGGCGTGATCGCGTCCAACGTCATTTTCTTCTTCCTGCTGTACGCGATGGCGGCTGTTACGACCATCCTGTGCGGCAATACGGTCATCACGCTGCTGCTCGGTCTGTGGGTGTACTTCGGGCCGACGCTCGTAACCGCACTGTGGCAGGGTCTCAAGAGCATGTTCTTCCAGACCTATGTGACGGATGCCTCCATGACTTCGCTGCTGTTCTGCAGCAAATTTGCACCGCTGATTCAGTATTTCGGCGTAAACGGCACGAAAATGCATGGCTGGGCAGTGGAGCCTGTCCATGCGATGGATTACTCCGCCGGGCTGCAGGAGCTGAGTGCCATCGGTCTGCTGATCGGCTATGCGGTTGCGGCGATCGTTATCACCGCACTGGCGCTGTTCCTGTTCCGCATCCGAAAGAGCGAGCGGGCGGGCACGGCACTGGCATTCAACCCGATCAAGCTGCCCGTCAAGATTATTATCTGCGTGGTTATGGGTACGGCGTTCGCTGAGATTTTCAAAATGCTGGTCTACGAATCCGAGCTGTGGTTCTGGGTCGGTCTGGTGCTCGGCACGGTCATTTTCCACTGCGTGGTGGAGATTATCTACGCGTTCGACTTCCGCGCCATCTTCCGCAAGCCGCTGCAGCTGGTTATCATCCTTGCAGTGCTGTGTGCGGGTCTGCTGACCATGCAGTCCGACGTGTTCGGCTATGATAAATGGCTGCCGGATGAGGGCAGCATTGCAGCGGCAGCGCCGATGGGTTACGTCGGTGAATCGGCACTGCTCAGTGAGCCGGAAAACATCGCGGCAGCGCGGCAGCTGGCGGCGCTCGGCGTGGAAAGCCTGAATAATACGGATGAAAATGCACAGAAGGCGTGCATTACCGTCACCTTCAAGCTGAAGAACGGCAAGGTGAAGAGCCGTTCGTATGAGCTGCCGGCCACAGACGAAGTGTTCACGCTCAAAAAGCAGATTTACCAGTCCGCAGAGTACAAGCAGAAGGCGTGGTCGCTGTTTGCGCTCGGCGAGGTCAACGAGGGTTACCACCGCAACATTGTTTTCTACACCAACGGTGACGGCTACAACGGCGTCGGCACACTCAGCGACTCGCAGAAGGCACAGGAGATCATTGACACGCTCAAGGCAGAGACACTGACCCACACCGGAGACGCAATGCCGGTGCTGCGCATGGAATTCTCGCAGCAGAACAACGACGATTATTACAGCGAGGGTGCCGTATGCGTGACCGACAAGGACGTAAAGACGCTTGCACTTATCAAAAAGTACGCCAATATCGTTCCCAAGGCCATCAGCGCGAAAAACGTAAAGCTGATTACACTGAGCATCTATCTGCCGGATAAAGACATCTGGCAGGGCGTGCAGGTGACCGACAGAGCAGACATCGATGCGCTGCTCAAGAATGCGGTCAACATTGACGCAATGAATCTGTACGGCAGCGATGCGATGGCGTACGGCGTTATGCAGCAGTTTACCCGCAGCGACGTATCCGTGACCTATACGGACGAAAAGGGTGATGAGTGGAACGCAAGCGCAGGTTACACCGAAGAGGATTATCCGAAGGATATCATCGAGAAATACCGTGCACAGGCCGAGAAGGACGCGGAAAACGGCGTCGAGTCTGCACAGGACGGTGATGTTGCCTATACAACGGAAGTGCCCCTCGGATGAGAAAGCGCGGTATCATCGGCACGCTGCTTCTGCTGGTGTACCTTGCAGGTGTGGGACTGTTTACCGGTCCTTCACTGGCGCAGCTGCTCGTTGGCCATCTGCCGCAGCCAAGGCTGGAGCTGATTCCGTTTGCGGATATGATTTCCGTGCTGACGGACAAAAACGCGGTCGGACTGGGTCCGTTCGTGAACATTGCCGGAAATATCGCGCTGCTGTTTCCGCTCGGGCTGTTCCTGCCGCTGTTCTGGCGGTGGTTCGAGCGGGCAGGACGCACCATCCGGTGGTGCTTCGGCACCTCGCTCAGCATTGAGCTGATACAGCTGGCCGCGGGCGGCGTTACCTCGGCGGATGATCTGCTGCTGAATACCCTGGGCGGCGCGCTTGGCTTCGCGGCGGCAAAGCTGCTGATGAAGGTTTGCCCGAAACTCAAGCCGCAGGGCGAGGGAAGGGCACAGTGGGCAGCACCGCTTGTCTGCTGGCTCGCCATCATCGCGGCAAGTACAATATCCGATCTGCTGATTCTGTGGTAGGAGACAGCGGGTCGCAGGATAGAGAGTAATATACGGAAAACAGGCACACCGAGAGGTGTGCCTGTTTTGGGGTTTATGTGATTGAAATACGGGGTAAATACACAAAAGCCGCCCCGAAGAGCGGTTTATTGACAGTATGAAACCATGTATGCTATAATGAAGTTGCTGATATAGAACGGCGAGGTTATTCCCCTGCATTAAGGGGGTGACGCGCATGACAACAATGGAGGTACTTACGCTTCTGATGCTGCTTGCGACGGTTGTCTTCGGTATTTTGAACCTCAAGAAATAACCGCCACCTAAAAAGGCAGCGGCGTTTTCCTCAAGCTCTAAACTTGTTCGGGGAACGACCGCACCTGACACGTGAGAGCCGTTCTTATATCAGTATTATAAACGGACGCTCCGGTTTTGTCAAGTGATGAAACCGGAGCGATTGTTTGTTGAGAGACATGGTTTTGCACCATATATCCCGTAGGGCGAACACACCCACCGCAGTGGGCGTCCAGCGAGCAACCGCCGTAGGCGGCTCTTAGCGAGTCGGAGTGTTCGCCCACGAACCGTATGATTTTGCGCCCCTGCGGGATAACATCGCAAATGACAATATATCGTTACAAACGGTCCGCGCTGGTAGATTTCATCATTGAACGACCGCTCTTTCCTTCGGATTGGGCGCGTGCCTGCCGGGATTGGCTATTGCCGCCCATGGTCGCACTGCCACACGCGTGCCTGCCCGTCCGGTGGTGGATTCGCTTTGCTGCGGCAAAGCCACGCCGGTTGAAACGTGCCACCGGCACGTTTCTAAGAGCCGGCTTTCGAATCCGCCACCTGCCTTCCGCCAAAGCAAAAAAGACATTCCTTTTGGAATGTCTTTTCGCTTTGGTGGAAGGTGGTGGATTCGAACCACCGAAGTCATAGACGACAGATTTACAGTCTGTTCCCTTTGGCCACTCGGGAAACCTTCCATATTCAGTTACCAGCTTGATTGGAGCTGGTGGACGGACTTGAACCCCCGACCTGCTGATTACAAATCAGCTGCTCTACCAACTGAGCTACACCAGCGTTTTGTCAAGCCGTCTGTCTCAGCGACTTATATATAATAGCATGCGAAGCGCGAATTGTCAACAGCTTTTTGCAAAGTTATCGAAAATAATTGTAAAGCCCTGTAAACCGCTATCGGAAAAGGGCGGACACACCGATCCGCCCCTGCGTACGGATTAAACGAACACATTTTGCACCAGCACCATGTAAAGCACCGTGCCGACGCCGATGGACAACAGGTTATTATGCTTCCAGATGTGCAGCAGCGCCGTGATGGCGATGCACAGCAGCTCGGGAATACCGTGGGTACCCGTCACCCAGCCGACGTTTTTCAGGCAGTACACAACCAGCAGCGCGATGACTGCGGGCGGCAGGGTAGAGCCGAGGTATCGGATGATCGGCGGGATGGGCTTGGAGCCGTTGAACAGCAGGAACGGCGCGACGCGCGTTGCAAACGTGCAGACGGCTGCCACGGCGATCATGGCGATAGCATAAACAGTTGTCATAATCAGGCGACCTCCTTTGCCAGACGGCCGCGCATAGCGACCAGCATGACGCAGATTGCGAGCATGGCGGGCAGGATGAAATTGTCCGGCCCGAGGATGGCGAGCGACACAGCTGCCGCAGCCAGTCCCATCAGTGCGGGAATGTGGCACTTGGTGCTCTGCCACTGCTCCACGAAGATAACCGTGAACAGCGAGGTCATGGCAAAATCAATGCCGGTGGTGTCAAACGGCAGTATGCCGCCGATGATCGTGCCGAGCACCGAGCCGAGGATCCAGTAGCTGTGATCCAGCATGGCGATCCAGAAGCGCATATCGCCTGCATCAATGCCCTCGGGCGTCTTGACCGAGCACAGCAGGGAATAGGTCTCATCGGTCAGCGAGAAGATCATGTACCACTTGCGGCGGCCCATCTCATGAAAAGTCTCCAGAAAGGACAGACCGTAGAAGATATGCCGGCAGTTGAGCAGCAACGTCATCACCGCAACGGTAACAAGGGACGCCTTGGCCGCCAGAAGCGACACAAGCAGATACTGTCCCGAGCCTGCGTAGATGCTCAGGCTGCAGAAGAAGGACCAGATCGATCCGAAGCCGATATCGCGCAGCATAACACCGAATGCAAAACCGATGAACAGATAGCCGCACAGTACGGGTATCGTAGCGGTAAAGGCAGGACGAAACGCCTTTTTCATGGAAATCACCTACAGACTATAAGGGTAAAAGAAAAGCGCTCTGCGAACAGAGCGCTTTGGCATTTCAACGTAAACGCACAGATCGTTAAAATCAGATAGCGCGGGTAACCTTGCCGGAACGGAGGCACCGAGTACATACGTTGATATGGCGGGGAGTACCATCGACCATAGCCTTTACGCGACGAACGTTCGGCTTCCAGGTTCGATTGGAACGACGGTGAGAGTGGGAAACCTGAATACCAAAGGTCACACCCTTATTGCAAATATCGCACTTTGCCATTTTCCTGCACCTCCTTCTTTCGGGCATTGCATAGCAGATATTATATTACCACATGTATAGAATGAATGCAAGCATTTTTTTCAGAAAAAGAGAAAATTTCAAGTTTTCCTGCGGTCCGTGCGGAAATCGTTGAAAATAACAGGAAAATAGGGTATAATACAGCTATATCTACTTTATGTATTATACTATGTATTATACAGTAATAAAACAGCAGAGTAAAGAGGATATAGAATACCTGCCACAGCGGAAGGGAGCATTATACTTATGCAGTTAAAAGAATTCGGTGTCAGCTTGGGCGATCTGATCCATGAATTTAATTTTGAGGTCGTTTACGGTCCGGAGGGCTTTGAAAAGACCGAGATCACCAAGGACGACGTAAACCGTCCCGGTTTGCAGCTGGCAGGATTTTTTGATTATTTCGATCCGAACCGTATCCAGATCATGGGCAAGGTTGAGTCCAGTTATGTAGAGGGTCTGTCGAGCGAGGAGCGCCGCAGCCGTTTCGACCGTTTGTTCGAGACCGGCATCCCGGTGCTGCTGCTCTCGCGCAACATTGACGTATTTCCGGAGTGCCTTGCGGCTGCACAGGAGCACGGTGTGCCGATCCTCCGTACCAACGAGTTTACCTCTACCATCATGAGTGCGATCGTCGCCTTCCTCAAGGTAAATCTTGCACCGCGTGTTACGCTGCACGGCGTACTCATCGAAATCTACGGCGAAGGCGTGCTTCTGCTCGGTGACTCCGGTGTCGGCAAGTCCGAGACCGCGATCGAGCTGGTAAAGCGCGGCCACCGTCTGATCGCGGACGACGCGGTTGAGATCAAGCGTGTATCCGACAAGACGCTCGTCGGTACGGCGCCCGAGGTTATCCGCCACTTTATCGAGCTGCGCGGCATCGGCATCGTTGACGTTCGCCGTATCTTCGGTATCGGCGCGATCAAGATGACCGAAAAGGTTGAGCTTGTCATCAACCTCGAGCCGTGGGAGGACGGCAAGCAGTACGACCGCCTCGGCATGGACAGCCAGACGACCTCCATCCTTGATATCGCGGTTCCGAGCCTGACCATTCCGGTAAAGCCCGGCCGTAACCTTGCTGTTATCATCGAGGTTGCAGCGATGAATGACCGTCAGAAGAAGATGGGCTTCAACGCCGCGAAGGAGCTGCAGGAGCGTATGCTCAAGCAGTACGGCAACTGATAAAAGGTAAATAAGGCAGTACAGCACAATGCAAGCGGTATTGCCTTGAAAATTTAATAAAAGGTGGGGATCTTTATGAAAAAAGCAGCGGTATTGGTATGTATGGCGTCTGTTCTTCTTTCGGGATGCAGCGGTGCCGGTGGGGAAAAGGTGTCGCAGACGGCGGATTCCTGCGCGCAGGCGGTCGCGTCCGAGCTGGCGAAGACCGACTGGACGGCAGTCAGCACCGATGCAAACAGCGAGGACGCTGCGTATGTGATGGCGCATACGGACACGGTCGCGCTCGACAGGCTGATCGCGTTTACACTTACAGCCGATGGCGGGCCGAGTGAGGGCGCGTGCGAGGAGCTGCGGAGCCGTTTTCTGGAATCGCCGCACACTGTTCTGGCGTATCTAGTGCTGATGGGGGATCAGACGGTATCGTCGGGCGACAGCACACCGGCGGCGGAGTTCATCTGCGGGCAGATTGCCTCGGCAGATGCCGCATGGCATGACGGCTCGGAGGAGTTTGCACAGGTAATGGAATCGTGCAGGGCTGACTATCCGGAAGGACCGGCGGCGGAGCTGCTGAGCAAAATGGAGACGGCGCACGAAGCCTCTCTGGAACGAAATAAATAAGGGATGCAGGCAAAAGCGTGACTTTGACGGTCATGTCTTTTGCCTGCGTTTTCTTTTAGGGAAAACGACTAAACAGAGCGGATGTTTTTTGTTGCACTCACCGAAAGAAAACCGGGAACAAAACCGCTTTCGGATCGTCTAACTGGGTATAAAAGGAGGTAGTTATTATGATGGAGAAAAAACGAATGGCGGCATTGCTTGCAGCGGTGCTGTTCGGCATGAGCGCGATTCCCGCCGGAGCGGTGAACCTGATCGACACGGACGCGGCAGCGACCGACTCCGCCGAGCACGCGGAGCTTGACCTGTACGGCGTGCGCGCCACAGTAACCGACAGGCAGGACGGCGAGCTGACCGTCAGCACCGAAACCGCAGGCACAGTTGTGGTGCATATTGCGGAGCAGACGATCATCATGGACACGCAGACTGGTTTGCCGGCAGGCGCGCAGGATATCAAAAAGGGTGACGAGGTGTACCTCTACTGTGGGGAAATGATGGCGCTGTCCGAGCCACCGCAGGTGTATGCCAAGGCGATTCTGGTCAATCTGACCGACGAACATGAGCCTGCCAATCTGCTGTCCGCCGAGCAGGTGAAGAAGAACGCGGACGGCAGTCTGACCGTGCAGGCAAGCGACGGCAGCCTGATGCTGAACATTGCGAAAAACGCAGTCGTTACACCGTTCAGCACGAAAAACACGGTAAAGCTCGAGGATATTCGCATGGGAACCCGGTTTTTCGCATGGTATGACACGATTCTGGAGAGCTATCCGGCGCAGGCGGGTACGGACAAGGTCGTGCTGCTGCCGCAGGAGGATGACACGTTTGCCATCGTCATTGAGGGCGATATCGCCATCGGCGAAGGCCGCATGACAAACGGTGTGGCTATGGTTCCGCTGCGCCTGACCGCCGAGCTGTGCGGCTTTACGGTCAAGTGGAACGCCAGAAATCGCGCGGTGCACCTCACCAACGGCACGGTGCAGACGACTGTGACCATCGGTCAGGACGAGTATTTCCGCGCAACCGCTCTGCCGGACGCGGACGGCATGAGCCGCCCGGGAGCACTCGGCGCCGCGCCCTATATCGCACAGAGCAGAACGTGGGTTCCGGCGGAGCTGTTCGGCCTGCTCGGCGAGCAGATTGAGATGCGCGGGGACGCGCTGTATCTCGGCGGGGTGCCGAATGCTTTCACCGGAGAAGCCGATGAGACGAATGCGTTTAACATCGTGTGCAAGGACAAGACGCTCGACAAAGGGCGCATGGAAAACGGCGTGGCTATGGTGCCGCTCCGTGAGGTCGGCGAAGCCCTCGGCTACACCGTGACGTGGGACATAGAGAACCGTCAGGCGAAGATGAACAACGGCAAGGTTATGACGCATATAAACATCGGTGAGGATTCCTATATCCGTTCGGTGATGAACGGCGACGGCACGGAAGCACCGGTTTCGTTCGGCGCGGCGCCGTATTTCGCTGATGGCAAGACGTGGGTTCCGGCAAAGCTGTTTGAACTGCTCGGAGAACAGGTTGAAATGAAGGGGAATGCGCTGTATCTCGGTGGAACGGAGAACTAAATACGAGAAAGGATGACCGCCATGAAACGAAAGTGGAAAGCCTGCCTGTGCATAGCCGCGTTCCTGCTGGCGGTGCTGCCGGTCTCCGCAAGTGCGGATTCGGGTCCGAAACCGCAGATCACCATTCAGGTGCAGAATGCGCCGGACGGCGATTACTACGTTGACCTGCTCGTTCCGGGCGAGATACCCGAGCGCGGCATCGACAATATAGAGTGGAATCATATCGACCGTGCGTCGCTGCCGCTGGATGCGCTGGAGCGCGACCGCATGGACGGCTGGCACTATGCCATGCTGGACGGCACGCCTGCACCGCTGTTTTACAAGCATCCGGACAAGGACACGTTTGTGTTCAGCTATTTCGGCACGCCGGACAGGTTTCGGATTGCGATTTATGATGATTCTCAGCAGAAAGTAAACTTTTCTGAGGTGATGAAGCGTACACAGCTGCAGCAGATATTCACCTGTGACTTTGCGGATAATACAGTAAAAACTGGAAATCCGCTGCTGACATATCTCAAACAGTTTGCGTCCTCGCTGCTGCCGACGCTGCTAATAGAGGGAATCCTGCTGCTGCCGTTCGGCTTCTGGGACAGGCGCAACGCAAAGCTGTTCCTCGGCGTCAACATCGGCACACAGCTGCTGCTCACGGTCGTAACGGCGGCCTGCATGTGGATTGGCATGCCGTTCTACCGGTATCTGGTATTTGCGCCGCTTGAGCTTGTGATTTGGATCATCGAGGCCGTTGTTTACCGCAAACGGCTGCAAACCCGGCGGGAAACGGCTCATCCGATCGTTTACGCGCTGTGCGCCAACGCACTGAGCGCGGCCGCAACTTTGTTCAGCGTGCACATGATATTTCCGTGGATTTGAGTGAAAAGAACCTGTCAATCGACAGGTTCTTTTCAGTCTGTCGAAAAAGTCGTATAGTCAGCATTTTTTCAGCATTTCGCGCGGTAGCGCGCATGAAATAGCATTTGCTCTGCAAATGCTCAAAAAGGGGGAGCATGTAT
>ERZ772885.694-NODE-694-length-23154-cov-16.163514_pt1 | contig 23154 bp, 28 predicted proteins | sample MGYA00580580_ERZ772885 | MGnify/ENA primary metagenome ERZ772885 (study PRJEB29015, sample SAMEA2737673) | human gut metagenome | biome: human gut; feature: human-associated habitat; material: faeces | place: China | collected 2012 ...
AACCGGAAGGGATCTGTGCATTGACGATTAGAAAATTATCAACAAATAAAGCAATAGCAACAGCCGCTAAAATGGCGATCAGCCATTGGAAAAGTTCTTTCGCAGTAGAGTCCTTCTCCTTTGCAGCAGGTTCTTTCGATGTAGATAACATATAAACTCCCCATTTCTGATATTCTTGTTCTTATTCTGAAAGATATCTTGTCTGTGTTAATCAGTATCATGACCGATGCAAAAACGAATCACAATAGAACAGTTACAATCATAACATATCTGGGAGAATGTGGCAAATGTGGGGAAATGAAAATTCTATAAAATCAGATTGCTCCTATGTCAAATGATGACAAAGATAAATGTGTTCAAAACTTCATAAAAGAAGTATAAACAATTCTAAAATAAGCGGTAAATGCACTGACAAAAAGAAAATCATCTGATAAAATACAGCCATGTCAGAAAAGAATAATATGGCATAGGTATATATAGCAGAAATGCAGATCATTTACTTATAATAGGAGACCTGAATAGGAGGTAGAACAGTATGACAATAGAACAATATTATAGATGGATCAATACAAAAGCAGGGAAGAAGATCAAAGATTTTATGAATCGTCTGATCCCGGGACTGATGCCAGAACCAGTGCCGGTCAGAGTGCCGGTTAGACAGGCAGATAGTTAATATGAAATGTGTGATAGAGCGTATGGAAATAATCTATACGTTCTATTTTTTTGCCTTTTTTTTGAAAAAGTGATTAAAAAACTATTGACATTTTGTTACTGGAGAAACAACAACATGGGATTAATTGAAATGATATTAGATGACAAAAATCTAAATGAAGCAGTCAAGAGGGTCAAGAGTAATAAGGGTGTAGCGGGAGTTGATAAAATGACCGTTTATGAAATTGATATATATTTCCAAAACAATAAAGAAAGAATCAAAAAGGAAATATTGGAAAAGAAATATAGACCTCAACCGGTCAAAAGAGTTTATATACCAAAATCAAATGCAAAGAAAAGACCACTAGGAATACCATCAGTCATGGATAGGGTTATACAACAAGCGATTGCGCAAGTACTGATGAAAATCTATGAGGATAGATTCAGTGACAACAGATTTGGATTCAGACCAAATAGAAGTGCACATGATGCTTTGGAAAGAACTCTAGAATATTTAAATGAAGGTTGTGAATGGGTCATCGATATGGATATAGAAGCTTATTTTGATACGGTCAATCATGACAAATTAATTTCAATACTTAGGGAAGAAGTAAAGGACTCAACAACACTTCATCTTATAAGGAAATTCTTACAGGCAGGAATCATGGAAAAGGATTAGTTAACTCCAATACCATTGGAATGCCTCAAGGTGGACTGCTAAGTCCAATATTATCAAATATCTATCTAGATAAATTTGATAAGGAACTAGAAAGTAGAGGACTAAGATCTGTAAGATATGCGGATGATTCCAATATCTTTGTAAAGAGTGAGATGAGTGCCAATAGAGTAATGAAGTCTGTCACTTCATGGCTAGAAAGAAAGCTGTTCTTAAAAGTAAGTGCAACCAAGACAAAAGTTGTACGACCAACGAAAAGTAATTTTCTAGGATTTACCTATGTTGAAATAGGTAACAAATGGGAATGCATGCCAACACATAAGAGCAAGATGAGTCTTTATGACAAATGTCGAAAAGAACTTATAAGAAAGAAGTGTATTGCACGTTCCAATGCCATCACTTTTACAAGGATAAACCAAATAGTAAGGGGATGGATCAACTACTTTAGAATAGGAAAGATGAAAATGTTCATTGACACGTTTGGACAATGGTTACGCCATAAAATAAGGGTAATCATTATCAAACAATGGAAAAAACCTGATAAAATAGAAAGAAGTCTACAACTTTTAAATAGGAAATTACCATACAAATTTAGTGAAGAACAAATATATTCAGTAGCTAATACAAGACTTGGATGGTATGGAAGAGCAACAAGAAATGTTGTGAATTTCTTGTTGAATGCGGACATATTAGCCATAAATAAAAGGGAAAGACCAGGATTGGTCAATCCCCTAGAATATTACCTAAGGTAGTTGAACTACCATATAAATGTAGCGCCGTATACGAGAACCGTACGTACGGTGCAATGAGAGGGGCGAGAATATTTATTCTCCCTCTACTCTATTATTTAATAAATTTGAAATGTTGTCCAGTTTGAATGAAATCTAATAAACCTAAATCTTCATCTTTAATACGACCGATTAAGTTACGTTCACCATCATTTGGAATTTCAGTTAAAACAACTTCTAATTCTCCACGATAATGAGCTAAATTATCATTAACAACTAAGACATCTCCACGAGTAAAGACTTCTTTTCCACAATCATGATGTGGAATTGATTTGTCTTCTTTGGCTTCTTTTTTTCCACCAAATCCTGAATCTTGAACAGTTGCTTGGTTTTTGAATTGAAGTCTTGGGAAACTTGATCTTAACATGAATGATGAATGATCGTATCGATCCCAATGTGGTGCGAATTCATACATGATGTATTTTTCGTTATCTGTAATTTCTGGTACTTCATCAACACGTAATTCTAAAGCTTGGAAATTGATTTTTGATAATGCTTCTAATTCTTCTGTACTTGCAGGATAGTTACCAACGATAATGTCATCAACATCGCCAGTTGCTAATAAATATCTTGCTTGTACTTCAATTGGTAATGGTCTCATGATTTCTACTGTAGGTAAACCACAGAAGACTTCCCAAGGACCAATTGTTGGGTCATTATGACTTGAAACAAAGGCAGCAGTATGAAGATTTAAAGCTTTCCATTGTTTATTGAATTTTTGGAATAAATCAAAATCTAACCCAGTATATCTTTCTGGAAAGAAATTATGACACATAATGATTTGGTCTTTATTTCCACCATTTTTAATTAATAAGTCAACACCAGCATCCATACTTGCATTAAATTCAATTTTAATACCATATGGATTTCTAGTAACAGCGATATCTCCTTGAGTACCAAAGTTACCGTCTAAACGAATGATATCTAATCCTAAATCAGCAAATGGTTTTAAATTATCAGGTGTAGCCCCAATTAATTTAAACACTTCAGGATTTGTATCTGCAGCTACAACAAATCCTAATTCATGAGCTTTATCCATGAATCCTTTAAATTCTTTTAAATAACTTTCTCTTTTATCATCTGGAATCGATAAAAAACAAGTAAAGATTCTAGAAAAACCTAATTTAGCGGCAGTTTCCATATATTCATAAACTTCTTTAATATCACTTTTATCGGGATAAACAGAGATTCCTAAACTATGCATATATATTCCTCCTTGTATACTAGTATAGACAAGTATCGTCCTAAATACAAGGATAATTGATGATTTTGACAAAGAATTGTATATTGAAATTTGTATAAAAATAATGAATAATATACAAGTAAAGGAGGTGGCATCATGACACTTACTGTTGTCTTATCATTTGTTGTGACGATGATTTTATCGGCAGCAATGATTCCGTTGATTATTAAATTGGGAAATCAATTAGGTATTGTGGCTCATATGAACAAAAGAACTGTTCATAAACATGAAATTGCACGTATTGGTGGCTATGCTATTTATATAAGTTCTCTAATTGGTTCTATGCTTTTTTTAAAAACGGATCATCAAATCAATGCCATCTTAATTTCAGGATTTATAATTTTTATGGTGGGACTTTATGATGATGTTCATGATTTATCACCGAAGGTTAAATTGATTTTTGAAATGCTTGCAGCATTGATTGTCATTGTTTATGGACAAGTTTATATTAAAGGTTTTGGTTATTTTCCAAGTGATGCTATGACTTTACTTTCAGGTATTGTGACTTTATTTTGGATTATTGGAATTACCAATGCCATTAATTTAATTGATGGACTTGATGGTTTGTCTGCAGGAATTTCTATTATTGTTTTAGTAACGATTTCTGTCACTTCAATTTTATCAGGAAGAAGTGATATTGCGGCTTTATCTCTTGTTTTAGCGGGAAGTATTATGGGATTTTTGTTCTTTAATTTCCATCCAGCTAAGATTTTTATGGGGGATTGTGGGGCTCTTTATATTGGTTTTATGATATCGGTCATTTCTTTGCTTGGTTTTGGTTATAATGCATCAGGGTTCTTTACTTTAGGTGCACCTATTATTGTTTTGATGGTTCCTATTATGGATACATTGATTGCTATTTTAAGAAGAAAGATCCATCATAAAAAATTTAGTGAAGCGGACCGAGGACATCTTCATCATAATTTGATGTTTAAACTTAATTTGGGTCAAAGAAAAAGTGTTTTGATTTTATATTTAGTAACAATCTTATTCTCACTTTCTTCTTATCTTTACTATTATAATCAAATGGCAGGAACTATTTTATTCATTGCTTTAATGATTCTTTTTGAAATCTTTGTAGAAATTACGGATATGATTTCTCGTAAATATAAACCATTATTAACATTAGCTAATGTATTTATAGATTCTGATAAGTTTCCAAAGATTAAATTTTTAGAGCGATATCGAAAAAGAAGAACACCAAAAAAAGCAATGCGAGATCATTTTATTATTGGGGTCTTATGTTTGAGTATAGTTGTTGTAGCTGGTTATTTTATTTCTATCAACAATCCACAACTACCAATTAAAACGACAGATGTTAAATCACCTTATTCAAAAATAAGTGATATAGATCTCATGAATACTATTTATGCACGTTTGGATACAAGTTATAAAGAGCATAATGAAGAAGATGAATGTCAATTAGTAGCGGCGTATTTTGCATGCGATTATTATACTTTTGTAGATAAGAAAGATGACGAAATTGGTGGTCTTGATTATATGTATCCAGATATGATTGAAAATTTTAGTAATTATGCAAAGACTTCTTTTTATAGTCAAAAGAATAATTATCCTGAATTAGAAGTATTAAAATATAATATTATTTCTTTTTCACCGTCAAAGGTTTCTATTTCTAATTTAGATGATAATGATTATTATAATGTATTGATTTCTTTAACTTTTAATGAAGAAGTTGAAGGATTAAATACAACAGTTAATGTGACAGTTGTCAAAGTAGATGATCGTTTTTATATTTGTGGTTTAGATAATGCATAAATTTGATAAGATATCAAAATTATGTTGTTTTCATGAAGGTTTTATGATAATATGTGCTATGCAATGTATTAAATTAATCGAAGGAGGTTAAAAATATGTTTGATATGATTTTAAAAATTGCTATGGTTGTTATTGCCATTGTGCTTGTTATATTATGTTTATTACAAAGTGGAAAATCTGATGATATTGTTAATGCATTAACTGGTCAAAGTTCAAATCTTTTTGCTGAACAAAAAGAACGTGGTATTGATTTGGTAATGTCTCGTATGACAATGATTCTTGGTGTTGCCTTCTTCGTGATCGCAATTCTACTACGTATGAATTAATAATAGGACGCAAGGCGTCCTATTTTTTTTGGAGGTGAGAAAATGGAAGAAAGAATTTTAGAGTTACTACAAGAAAAAGAAAGATCAATTCATGAATTACAAGCTTTACTCGCTTTAAATAATAGCGAAGGCTTTACGGTTTTGTTAAAAGCTTTAAATCATTTAGAAGATGAAGGTAAGGTTGTAAGAAATGAAAAGAATGAATATTTATTAATTGAAAATTCAAATTATATCGTTGGTGTTTTACATATTAATAAAAGAGGTTTCGGTTTTGTTATCATTGATGAAGAAAGTGAAGATATCTTCATTTCTTCAAGAGATTTAAAAGATGCTTTTAATATGGATACGGTCATGGTTGAACTTAAAAAGCATCAAACGGGTTCAAGAAAAGAAGGACGTATTGTTAAAGTTATTCAAAGAGGACAAACACGACTTGTTGGTTTATTAAAGAATGCTAAAAGAGAACTTGTTTTTGATGCTGATGATCAAAAATTTAATCAACCAATTTATATTGATCATGCGCATAGCCATGGGGCTGCGGCAGGACATAAAGTTGTTGTTGAAATTAAAACTTATAAACCTTATTTAAAAGGAAATGTTGTAGAAATCATTGGACATGTTGGTGATCCTGGAGTAGATATTTTATCTGTCGTAAGTCAACATGAAGCACATGTAGAATTTCCTAAAGAAGTTTATGATCAAATTTCTACAATTGAAACAGAGGTTGACCCAAAGGAAATTAAAAATCGTACAGATTTAAGAAAAGAAACAATTGTTACAATTGATGGGGATGATGCAAAGGATTTAGATGATGCCATCTCTTTAAAGAAATTAAAGAATGGAAATTATTATTTAGGAGTGCATATCGCTGATGTTTCTTATTATGTACAAGAAGGAACAGAACTTGATAAAGAAGCTCTTGCAAGAGGAACATCAATTTATTTAGTGGACCGTGTTATTCCCATGCTTCCTCATAAATTATCTAATGGGATTTGTTCACTTAACCCCCATGTAGATCGTCTTGCAATTTCATGTTTTATGGAAATTACACCTCAAGGTGAAGTTGTTGATCATGATATTGTTGAATCGGTTATTAATTCAACAGAAAGAATGACTTATAATAATGTCAATAAGATATTAGCGGGTGATGAAAAATTACAAGAAGAATATAGTCATGTATGTGATTTATTCTTCTTAATGAAAGAACTTGCTCAAATCTTACAAAAAACAAGAGAAGATCGTGGTGCTATTGATTTTGATACAAATGAAGCAAAAGTACTGGTTGATGAAAAAGGAAAGCCAACAGATGTAGTTTTAAGGCAACGTGGAGAAAGTGACCGCATCATTGAATCCTTTATGTTAGTTGCCAATGAAACAGTTGCAAAACATTTTAAATGGCTTGATTTACCATTTATCTATCGTGTTCATGAAAATCCTAAGGTAGATAAATTAAGAAAATTCTCTACAATTTCTAGAACTCTAGGTTATACAATAAAAGGTTCGTTAGAAGATATTCGTTCTAAAGAATTAAGTAAAATCGTTGAAGCAAGTAAAGGAACAGATGAACATGTCATTATTTCTACATTACTTCTTCGTTGCATGGCAAAGGCAAGATATGATGAACAATGTTTAGGACATTTTGGTTTAGCGGATGAATATTATACACATTTTACGTCACCAATTAGGCGTTATCCTGATTTAATGGTTCATCGCTTGGTACGTACGTATTTATTTAAAAAGAAACTAGATCAAGAAACTCTTTTCCATTTTGCTTCTATTATGCAAAATGTTGCTGATCAAGCTTCTTCGCTTGAAAGAAAAGCAATTGATATTGAACGTGAAGTTGATGATATGAAAATGGCTGAATATATGGAAGATCATATTGGTGAAACTTTTGAAGGAATTGTTTCTTCTATTACTAATTTTGGTATGTTTGTTGAACTTCCAAATACTATTGAAGGTCTCATTCGTATGGAAGATCTTGTAGATGATTTCTATTATTTTGATGACGTGAACTTACAATTAATTGGAAAAAGAACAGGTAGACGTTTTAAGATGTCGGATAAAGTAAAAATCAAGGTTTCAGCAGCTTCGAAAAGAGAAAAAACAATAGATTTTCAAATTGTTGGTATGAAATCTAACAAAAAGAAGAAAAAAACTGTTATAATAAATAAGCGACGAGATAAAAAGTCTAAACAAAAGTTTAAAAGAAAAAGAAGATAAAAAAGGTGGTGATATGTATGAAGATTATTTCACAAAATAAAAAAGCGCATCATGATTATTTCTTATTAGATACTTACGAAGCAGGTATTGAATTAAAAGGAACTGAAATTAAATCTGTGCGTTTAGGAAATGTGAATTTAAAAGATTCTTTTGTCAGAATTAAAAATGATGAAGTTTATGTAGAAAACATGCATATCGCTCCTTACGATCATGGAAACATCTTTAATCATGAAGCAAGAAGAACAAGAAAACTCTTGCTTCATAAAAAAGAAATTCTTAAAATAACAAACAAACTTAAAGAAGGTGGCTTAACCGTTGTACCTACTAAAATGTATTTTAGTGGTTCTAAAGCTAAATTAGAAATTGCGCTTGCAAAAGGTAAAAAACTTTATGACAAACGTAATGACTTAAAAGAAAAAGCGGCAAAAAGAGATATCGAAAAATCACTTAAAAATTATTACTAATCTGGGGATGTCTTGGATTCGACAGGGGTATGTTTGACCTTAGCTGCAGTCGTTGGAGTACGTTAAACTCAAACAAAAAATAACTGGAAACAGACAAACTAATTACGCTTTCGCTTAGTCGACATAGACATGAAAGCTGCTAACATTTAGTGAGCCTATAGCTATTTGTTAGTATTATAACTTTTAGGATAAGGGTTGAAGGAGTCTTGACTTTAACCACGAAAATTTAAAGAATCGCTTGGTGTAAAATTGTTCGTTGATTGTAGCCAAGTTAAATCATTCAATGGACTAAACTGTAGACGCTTTGGAGGAATTGCTTTTGGACGCGGGTTCGATTCCCGCCATCTCCACCAAAATTAAGAGTTAAAATGGATGTCATCGAAAAAATACCGATGAAATCAACGTTTTTTAAGATATTTTAAAAAATCAAAAAATAGCGATTTACGTGGATGTCACCCATATAAAAGGGTGTCACTACCTAAAAATCGCTATTTTTTACTTCAAAGATGAGGTAAAATGGATGTCATTAAAAGAAAGCAGGAAACCAAATGAAATTTTATATTAACAATAAAGAATTAAGTGAAAAAGTATTTTGGAGAACACTAGAATCATTAGTAAGTCCTATGCAAAGAGTACACATCTTGGATGGAATGAAAGTGAAGATTGCTGATTATTTATGTTGGATAGAAATAGTGTAATGCTTTTAAAAGTGAATATGACAGATGAGATAGTAAATCAAGTGATTTACTATTTTTCTTTATTTATATGCAGAATCAATACAAAACTAACAGAATTAATACACCTTGTTTATTTTTTGATATAAATAATGTAAATTTAAATTACCGAAGGCCAGAGGATTTATAGGAGGAGAAAAACGTGAAACATAAGAGTATCGCTGCTACAATTTTAGCATTAGGAATTATGATAAGTAATGCGGGAATTGTTTCGGCTCATAATGATAATTTTACTGCAAAAAATACAATGGCATATAATGAATTTTTAAACTTGAATTCTTCACAGGTAAGAACTATGAACGCAACAGAAGAAGGTCAAAGTAAGTTAGATCAAGTAGCAAATAATGAGGATATCAATTCTATTAAGTATTTTAGCTCAAAAGGAAATAACGAAGCGCAAATTTCTTATAATGATAATACAGGACAATATATTTATACAGAATCACAAGATGATTCTAATCACTTTTAATGATTGTAGATGATGAAAAATATCAAGTCATTTCTAAAGGAAAAAATGTTTATATGTTATCAGAGGATGGGACAGAACAGTTGATAAGTGAAATGATTTATGAAGATGATTCGGCCAATAAGCAATACGATAATGTTGCAGAATTAGATGATATTGAATCACAAATTAGCACATATGGATATGGTAAAACTATGGCTCATTTTATAAAACAAATAAATCGTTATGCACTGTTTTAATGGTAGTTAGCAAAACAACTAAATTATTTAAATGGGCTCATCCTGCTTTAGGAACAATTTCTTTTGTTTGTAAAACTGTATCAAAAGTTGGAGACAAATTTGTAAAAACAATGTATATAAAATTTTATCAAGCTTATGATACTGCAAAACCTAGTAATGTAAGAGAAACACAATATTGGTATTATGATAGTAATCATAAAAATTTTGCAAAAAGTAGAACTATCAAATTCAGTAATACAAGACCATCATAAATAAGAGGAGGAATACACTATGAGATTTTCAGAAGAAAAAATATTTAAATTTGGTTTTTATTGTTTGAATGCGCTCATATGTATTTATTCATTATATATGTTTGTAATTCAAAATGGTGCTTCAAATGAATCTGAAATATTGTTTTGTTCAACATTTGTTGTTGATGCAATTATGTATTATTTGAAAAGAAAAAATTAGTATTTAAAGAAAGCTAAAATTAGAGGCAGAACTTTTGTTCTGTCTTTATTGATATTTGAACAATTATAGCAGTTGTTATAGTTGATAAGGTTGGTATAATTATTATTTAGAAGGATTGGAGGAACAAGGAATATGTTAAAAATATTTCTTTATTTGATAGAAGGATTTATTATAGGCTATTTTGATTTTAAGTTTATTAAGAAAGATTTTAATTATTATTTGATTTCCTTTTTTTCAATTATTTTTACTTTAAGTCATGTTATTGCTGAACAGTATCTCGTTTATGATTATTTAAGTATTGTTATTACGATTACAATTCTTTATTTAATGAATGGATTAGATAATAAAATTAGTAAAACAATGAATCTGTTTATTTCAACATTTATAGGAATAGTTATTTGCATGTTTGATAGTATGTCTATACTAAAAATAATTTTTGTATTAAAAACAGGAAGTGAGGGAGTATGGTATTCACAAGATATTGTTTATTATATTATTTTAGTTGTAACAAGATTAATGATATTTATTACCCTATACTTATTAGATAAAAAACAAATTTTTAAACAATTAATTATTAGTAACAAGTATTTGACCCTATTGACTTCAATATCATTGGTAAACTGCTTAATAACAAGCTTTATTGCAAATGGTATTTATATGAATAGTATTTCCTATGGTTATGTTTATTTATTGGCAATTATTTTTATGGTAACAATAATCAGTGTTTTCATTATCATTTTAAGTATTAATAAAGATAATATGAGAATAAAAAAGCAAGAAATAGAACTTATTCAACTTAAATCAATAGAAGAAAAATATATTGCTGTTCAAAGTCAAAATAAAAGAAATGAAGAAATAAAACATGACTTGGAATATTTTATGAGTCTTGTTAACAAAAAGAGTGACTGTGATGAACTTACAAAAACATTGAAAAATACAATTAATAAAATAGATCAAAATCATATAAAGGTTTATTCAAAAAATAAAATATTCAATGGCTTATTAGAAGAAATAAAAGATACAGCAAATAAATATAATCAACAGGTCTTATATAATCTTAATGTTGGATTGATTGAGTTTTCTTTACAAGATTACGAAAGCGTATTAACATTGTTTCAAGAAATTTGTCAAAATAATGAAACAGAGAAAATTGATATTAATGCGAATGTAAAAAATGGCTTTATGATTATAGAATTTATTTTTAAACCAAAAAAGGAAATGGAATACGAGGTAGATAACAGGTATATATTAAAAGAAAAAATAGCGGATTATGAATCTATAAAATATGTTTTAAAATTATAAAGAAGTTTGGGTGGTATATATGAAAATTAAAATAATAGATGATGATATTCAATTTATGGACAGTTTAAAAAATACCTTAACAGGTGAATTTGATCATGTTTTAATAGATGGCAGTACAAGTTTTGAGGATGAATATGATTATGATATTTATTTTTTAGATATAGACATGCCTTATAATGGATTAGAAATAGCAAGAAAAATTAAGCAATTCAATGATGATATTATAGTTATTTTTGTATCATTTAAAGAGGATCTTATATTTGAGGCACTGCAAACTTTTCCATATTATTTTTTGAGGAAAAAATATCTTCAAGAAGAATTACCAATCGTTATAAATAAAATAAAGAAAATGTTAGTAAATAATCAAATTGATATTTATTATAAGGGTAAAGAGATTTCTCTAGATGCTTCTAAAATATTATATATTGAAAAAAACGGGCAATATACACATATAGTTACAGAAAAAAATACTTATATTGTAAAACATTCTATGAAGTATTATGAAAAAAGATTGTCTGTGAAAATGTTTGGCCATGTATCTCAAGGCTTTCTAGCAAATTATCAATATGTTGAAAGTGAAAATAGTCAATATGTATTAATGAAGAATGGACATGTGTCGTATTATAGTAGAGGTAGAAGAAAAAGATTTTTAGATAATTATTTAAAATATATTACATAAGGATAATATTTAAATTTTATTTTCTAAATTTATATAAAATTGAAATATGAGAATATATAAATAAGAGAAAACATTATATTACGAGATTTTATTATAGTTTTTAGGTAAGGATAAACTTGTCTGAAATTGTAGTTTGAAAATATGTGATATGTTATAATCATAAATGGAACAGCCGTATACGGTAGGTGGTTATCCTTGGTCGTCATGACGAAGGTACGCAATCCTTCGAAATTCACATTCCTAGAAGTTTTGGGAAAATATGAAAAACGGAGGTGATGCGCAATGACAACATATGAAACAGTCATGGTAGTGTTAACATGTTTAACACTTGTCGTGTCTTTAATGATGCTTGTTATTAAATTACTTCTTATCATAATTGATAAAAGTGAAAAAAAATAACTACCTCACCCTCTGGAAAAGTATGAGTTAGTTATTTTAACAAAATTACAAAATCCAAGGACAACCGCTTACTGGCAGTTCCTTTTCTCAACTACATTATAGTTTATACAAAACTGAAAGTCAATATACCCAAATATTGTGTTATCATGTAATTATTTTTGTTTAAAAATTAAATGTGACAATATAAAGTATATAGAAAAATAAATAGTAGAAATCGTAAATACAGTATTAAGTTATTTATGAAAAGGTATCAATACATTTAATGTTATCTGTATTAACTCTTAAATTCAAAATTAAGAGTTAAAATGGATGTCATCGAAAAAAAGACGATGAAATCAACGTTTTTTAAGATATTTTAAAGAATCAAAAAATAGCGATTTACGTGGATGTCACCCATATAAAAGGGTGTCACTACCTAAAAATCGCTATTTTTTACTTCAAAGATGAGGTAAAATGGATGTCATTAAAAGAAAGCAGGAAACCAAATGAAATTTTATATTAACAACAACGAATTAAGTGAAAAAGTATTTTGGAGAACACTAGATTCGTTAGTAAGTCCAATACAAAGAGTACATATCTTGGATGGAATGAAAGTGAAGATTGCCGATTATTTATGTTGGATTGAAATAGTGTAATGCTTTTAAAAGTGAATATGAATAATGAGATAGTAGATCAGAAGATTTACTATCTTTTTTTATGAAAGAAGGTGGTACAATGAAAGAAACAATAGATAATCAAAAGTGTGAATTTACTATGAGTAAATTGAAATAAATGTTATGATAATATAAACAAGTTTATTTAGTAAAATTTGTTGAAAAATGTAGTATTTGATATTATTAAAATAATAAATAATATCAAATTATTTTAATTTAAAAATATGTAAAGGAGAAGAAATATGCTGTTTGATGAAAGAGATTTAAAAGTTTTCGACAATCCAGATTCTCGGCAATATTTTGAAGAAATTTTACAATGTTACTATAGTAAAAATTATAGGGCAACTATTGTTTTGCTATATTCATTTGTTATTTATGATTTGTTTATGAAATTACAAACTATGGCAAGTGAGGGAAATAATAAGGCTGAGGAAAAATTAATAGAAATTAATGAATTAATTTTAAAAAATGAAAAATATTTAGAAGTCGAAAAGAAAATAATTGAATTCTTTAATAAAAATTGTAAGTTGTATTTTAATCGATTTACAGAGGACGTAAATTATTTAAGAGAGTGTAGACACAAATGTGCTCATTTGAAGGTCAATGATAATACATTATATGTTCCAGAGGATTATCAAGCTAGAATGTTAATATGTTCAATGTATGATAATATACTTTCTGTTAAAGCACCATTTATTATGGATTTATTTTCTATAGTAGAAGAAGTTGTTGAAATTTATTCACAAAGAATTGATAATATTTCTCAAAATAGTCTGGATGAAAGAATAAAAAATGAAATAACCAAAAACTATTTGGAACGTATGACATATGATTCACTAAAAATGTCGTATAAAACATTTTTAAAATTATTATTTATTACTACTGATAAAGATGCAGAAAGAAATGCTTATGGATTATTTGCATTTGTTTACGCTATGACAGATCATATAAGGAAAAATGGGTTTGAAAGATTATTTAAAGAAGAAGATGTTAGAAAAAAATTATTAAGTATTAGTATTGAAAATTTAGAAAACTCTTCTGAAAGAAAACAATCCTTAATAGAACTTATTTTAAATTTTCCAATTTTATTGGATATAATCAAAGAAGATGTGTCATTGTTTGAATATATCAGCAACGAAATTTTACTGAATCCAAATGGGATAAAATATTATAGACTATTTTATCCACGTTCTAATAAAACCCCATATGAATTTTTCAAAGATAACAGTATAGTTCAACAACCACTTTATTCAATGACATTATATGATGCTGTAAAAGAAAGTGTAGATTTTGATTTAGCAGAATTTTCTAAAATCTTAATAAAAAAAATTCCACCTTATAATGGATTTAATGATGCTGACGGTTTCATGAACTTTTTTAAGAAACATTTACAAGATTTAGCTATAGAAGATATAGATTCTGTAATGAGTATATATAGACGAAATGGACAATGTACAGGTCGTTCTAGACATTCAACTGATTATCAAGAAGTCAGTATGTATTTAGAAGAACATAAAGTTCATGATACTTCAGAGGACGAAAGTAACTAAATATAAAAAAGATTGTTAATTGTAGCAATAAATATATAGAACAAGAATACTGAAGAATTATGTAATTTTCGTATTCTTGTTTGTGCTTTTTAAACATGATATACTAATCTTGTTTAAAAATTAAATATTCGATTTAATATATGAGGCAAAAGTGATTATAAGAATTTTATATATGGTGTTGAGTTACTTTTTTGAAAAGCTAAAAATACATTTAATGACATCTGTATTAACTCTTAAATTCATATATAAAATAAATAGTTTTTAAGCTATCTAAGATAGAAAGAGTTAGACATGCTTTTTGCGGTATGTATGACTCTATTTTTTATGTGAAAAATAAAAGGACAGGGAAAACAAGATGAAATTCTATATAAATAATAAAGAATTAAGCGAAAAAGTATTTTGGAGAACATTAGAATCTTTGGTAACACCACTTCAAAGAGTTCATATTTTAGAAGGTATGAAGGTAAAGATTGCAGATTATTTATGTTGGATGGAAATTGTTAGATAATTATTTTTTGAAAGGGTGTGTTTTTCATGAATTATATTTTAAAACAGTATGATAATGATTTATTGTATTTTTCTATGAAAAATACAAATGATGGATTAGAAGTTTTGATTAATACTGTTAATCAAAATTTACAATATCTTTTACCATTAGACTTAGAATTAAGTAATGAAGGATTAAAAAAATGGCTTCAAAAAAGGACGATTCCTAGAAATAGAGCCTATGTTTCTAATTTTTTATCTCGATTAGGGTTAAATGAAAAAGATACAAAAGGTATTATTGATATATGTCAAGGCTTATCATTGAATGATAGTTATTGGGTTGTGCAAGAAAATTGTAAAGATTTATTTAAAGATAAAAATCTTTATCATAATTCTTTTAATACAAATATTGCTTCTATTGCTTTTACAGGATATGGAATCTATAAATGAACTAAACATTGTTTATCACCTGAATTTACAACAAATGGAATGCTTGCAAAATCATGGAGAAGAATAAAAAATAATATTCTTCTTTATAAATCGGGAACAGAAGGATTTGCGAATAGTGGCTTAGAACCTTATAGTGAATACTATGCATCGCAGATTGCAAAAACAATGGATTTACATTATGTAGATTATGGACTTTCTAAATGGAAAGGGAAGCTTTGTTCAACATGTTTACTTTTCACAAATGAAAATATATCTTATATTCCAGTTGGAAGAATTATTAAAACAGGAGGAATAGAGTCAGTTATTGATTATTATAAAAAGCTAGGTGAAAGCTATTATCAAGAATTATTAGATATGCTTGTTTTTGATGCGGTTATTTTAAATGAAGATCGTCATTTTGGTAACTTTGGTTTTTTGATTGATAATAAATCAAATAAAATTGTGGGATGTGCGCCTATTTTTGATAATGGATTATCTCTTCTTTGTTATGCTATGGATGATGATTTTAAAAATATTGATCAATACATCCAAACAAGACTTCCTGCAACATATCAAGATTTTATTGCTTTTGTAAAACCACGTATGACAAAAAGACAAAAGGAAAAACTAAGAAAATTAATAGGTTTCAAGTTTGAAAGTCATTATAAATATCGATTACCTAGAAAAAGACTCAAATATTTGGAAGAAATTATTCAAAAAAGAGTTTTAGAATTATTAGAATAGTAGAGCATATCTACTATTTTTATTTTAAATTATGAACAATGAAGTTGTTTATCAAATGATGGAAAGAATCAAGGATTATCCATTAGAAGATCCTCTTGGATTAGTTGACATTTATCTTAATAAACGAGATATGGTTCAACTTAATCAATATATTAATCGACATTTTAGAAAGTGGGCTAAAGAATATCATTTAGATAATCCAAGAGATAGTATAATAAGAAGATATAAATAAGACCAATTTGTTCCAAAATAAAAAGCTGATTCTAAAAGGGAGTATGATTAAAGTGCACATAGAAATGTGTCTATCACTAATCCCTCTCCATATATGAGTTCATTTTCTATTGCGATCATGTTAGTGATAGGAGGAGAAATTCTTTTTCTCCTTTTTTAATTGACAAAAGAAAGAACAAAGACTAGAATATAAATAGGAACTATTCCTAATAAGGGGTAAAAGGAGGAAATACACATGGCTAATAAATATGCAGGAACACAAACAGAAAAGAACTTAATGGAAGCTTTTTCAGGAGAATCACAAGCAAGAAATAAATATACTTACTTTGCTTCAAAAGCAAAAAAAGAAGGTTTTGAACAAATTTCATCTTTATTCTTAAAAACAGCGGATAATGAAAAAGAACATGCTAAAATGTGGTTTAAAGAATTAAATGGTATTGGAAATACAGCTGAAAATCTAGTAGCAGCAGCTGAAGGTGAAAACTACGAATGGACAGATATGTATGAAGGTTTTGCAAAAACTGCAGAAGAAGAAGGGTTTCCAGAACTTGCAGCTAAATTCCGTATGGTGGGAGAAATCGAAAAACATCATGAAGAACGTTATAGAGCATTATTGCATAATGTAGAAATGCAAGAAGTTTTCGCTAAAAGTGAAGTAAAGGTTTGGGAATGTCGTAACTGTGGACATATCGTTGTTGGGGAAAAAGCACCTGATGTTTGTCCAGTATGTGATCATCCACAAGCATACTTTGAAGTTCATGCAGAAAATTATTAATAAGAAAGGTGCTTTGGCATCTTTTTTAATATAAGAATATTTTTTAAGTTTTTTTGTGCTCTTTTCATAAATAAAAATATTTATTCGTATAATAATAGCTATCAAAGAAAGGTTGATGAAAGTGAATAAATGTTATAAATATGTTTTATCTTTAGGCTATTTATGTTTAGAAAGTATTTAATTTGCTGTATTACCATAAAAGAATGACATTACACCAAAACACTATCAAAAACAACTTTTTAATCATCGTCAAAATAATTTACAAGATATTTAGAGGAGAAAAGATTATGTATTATAAAACAACATATAAATCACCCTTAGGAATTTTATATTTAGTAAGTGATGAAGAAAATTTAATAGGATTGTGGCTTGAAGGACAAAAATATTTTCAGGCAACATTAAAAGAAGAGCCCATCATTAACGATCAAATAGAAATACTCCAAGAAACCAAAAGCTGGTTAGAGCGTTATTTTAAAGGAGAAAAACCAGATATTAAAGAGCTTTCTTTAAAACCACAAGGAAGTCTTTTTAGACAAGAAGTGTGGAAGCTTCTTTGTGAAATACCTTATGGTGAAGTCACAACTTATGGAAAGATTGCTAAAGTTGTAGCTCAAAAACTTCATAAAGAAAAAATGTCAGGACAAGCCGTAGGGAATGCGGTAGGTCATAATCCTATTTCAATTATCATTCCGTGTCATCGTGTCGTTGGTACAAGTGGCAGTTTAACGGGATATGCAGGTGGTATTGATAAAAAAATTGCTTTATTAAAACATGAAGGTGTGGATATGACACGTTATTTTAAACCTAAAGCCAGATGATTCTGGTTTTTCTTTTATTTTACTTTTATTATAGTATAATAAAAGTAAGGGTGATAATAATGAATGCATTAAAAGAAACGAAGAAAAAACATTTATTAGCTATTTTAAAATATCTCTATCTTCATAATAGTTCAACAATGAACGAATTAGTAGGAAATCTTCAATTATCACAACCAAGTATTCGTAATATGGTAAGAATACTTCAAGAAAAACAATTGATTCAAGAAGTAGGAAATGACTTATCAAGTGGCGGAAGATGTCCAACACGTTTTGCCTTAAATGAAAAGAATTATTTAATTCTATGTCTTTATATTCAAGTGGATAAAATCATTTATCAAGTAAGAAGTTTTAGTGAAATAAAAAAAGAAGATACTTTATTTTATCAAGGGGAAGAAGAATTAAAGAAAATAATAAGACAATTAATAGATAAAAATGAAGTTCATTGTTGTCAAATAGCGGTTGAAGGAATTGTTTATGAAGATGAATACGTTACTGATCATCAAAATATTCTAAAAAAACATCATTGGTTAAAAGATATCAAAAAAGAAATAGATCTGCCAATTCAACTCCAAAATGATGTCAAGATGATACATCAGGGATGTTATTTTACGTATCAACAAGACACTACTTATTATCTATATATAAATGAAGTGGGAATAGGAAGCTCTTATTTTTATAAAGATGAACCGCTATATGGAAATACTGGAATCATGGGTGAAATAGGCTTGATATCTTTTGAAGGAAAAACAATTAATCAACGCATTCGTGAATGTCAAAGTCAAGATGAATTTAATGAACTTCTGGGGTTATTGGTAAGTATGATTTTTACAATGCTTGATCCAACGCGTTTAGAACTCTCATTAGATTTAAAATGGAATTATGAAGAAAAGATTATTAAAAATATATTAAATAAAATAGATAAAAATGGTTTTAAAAATCTTTATTTTCATAAAGATATTTCTTCGATGTTATTTGAGGGATTGGCTTATCGAGGTATTGTTTATTTATTAAAAGAAAGGATTGAAAGAGATGAAAAAATATAAAGCGATTATTTATGATATTGATGGTACACTTTTAGATACTTTAAAAATGAATATGTATCCCCTTATGAAAATTATTAAAGAAGAGACAGGAGAAGATTGGACTTTTGAACAGGTTTTAAAATTTGCAGCCTATCCAGGCATGAAGGTCATGGAAGAATTAGGTGTTAAAGGTCAAGAAAAAACCTATGCTAGATGGGTGCAATATGTAAATGACTATGAAGATGGTGCTACTTTATTTGAAGGATTTGAAGAAGTTTTAGAAACATTTAAAAACAAAAAAATCAAACAAGCAATTGTCTCTTCTAAACTTAGAGAACAATATGAAATTGATATTGTTTCTAAAGGAATTGATCAATACATGGAAGCTGTTATTTTACAAGATGATACTACTTTTCATAAACCTCATCCGGAACCACTTTTAAAATGTATTGAAAAATTAAATTTAAAACCTGAAGAAGTTATTTATATTGGAGATGCACAATCGGATTATGAAGCATCTAAAAACGCACACATTGATTTTGGTCTTGCGAAATGGGGTAGTGTTGCTACGCAAGAAATACCAGCCACTTTGGTTTTTAAACAACCAAAGGACTTATTGCGATTATTAAAAAAATAATTTTTCTTTTAGAATTATTTAGTTTTTCTTTAGAAATAGTTCACGGCTTGTTCATATAACTTTTTTATGCTTTTTTTAACAAAAGGAGGCATCTATGAAGTTACGTTACATCTACCAAAGTGTTTTATTTATTATTGGACTATTCTTTATTTTATTAGGATTCGTTGGTTTATTGCTTCCAATTGCTCCTCAAGTTCCATTCTTTATTATTGGAGCAATTTGTTTAATGAAATCATCAAATCGTATGAGAGATTGGGTAAAACAACATGCCCTTTATAAAAAGCATTGTCAAAAATTTATAGAAAAATCGAAATTATTAAAGCGAATACTTGGTTAGTACTCGCTTTTTAGTATTTCTATAAAATTTTTTTGTAATAAAGAAGTAGGTTTCTTTTTTTTAATAAGATGCCAATGATATAAAGGTATGTTTTCTTTAACCATTATTTTTACGTTTTCTGGTAAATCAAAAATAGCGACAATTTGTTTGTTATCAATAAAATCAGGTATTTCTTGATTTTGCATGGCTTGTCTAGCGATTATTATTTTTTCATCTTTAAGATCTTTTTCTGCAATGATTTTTTTAGAAGCGAAGGGATGCTCTTTAAAAGCAAGAATATCTAAAAAATTTGTACTCTTTAAAGGAATTCCTTCATAAAGATTTCTATCGTAATCATGAATAAAAAGACCAAAATCAAGAAGATTGCTTTCTAATTGTTTTAATAATGTTTCTTTATCACCACTTAATAAATGAAATTGTACATGAGGATAATGCTCTTGAAAGAGTTTCATCATTTTCACAATTTCACTTAAATTATCTGTTTGCCCTGTTCCAATATAGAGAGGTCCTGTTAAAGGATCGCTTTTCATTTTTCTATTATTAAAGGATATGGATTTAAGGAAACAGAAAAGGAGGTCAAAGAAATGTGTGATTATGCAAACTATCTTGAAAGAAAAGCAAGAAATGAAGGAATTAGTCAAGGCAAAAAATAGAACGTAAAGAAAAGAATATAGAGTATGTAAGAAAACTAATGGAAAGATTACAAATGTCATTTAAAGAAGCGGTTAGTTTATTAGGAATACCAGAAAAAGAAATTAAAGAAATAGAAAAATACTTTCAATCATAAATAATGAACTTAAAGGTAAAAAAGATATTTTTAATTAGAGTAAAAAAGGCTTTTGTAGCCTCTTTTTAAGCAAGTGTTTTTTTCACAAAATGCTTGAAATAAACACCATTAAGAATTGTTGTCATTAAATCTGAAATCGGTTCTGCTAGAACAACAGCATAAACTCCATAACTTGGTAAAATAAATGGTAACAGATAAATCAAAGGTATTAATAAAATGATTTTTCTAAAGAATGCAAAGAAAAATGCATTTTTTCCACAACCTAATGCATTATAGGTTTGTTGAAAAGTAGAGAAAGCACCCATGATGATAAAGCCAAAGATATAGATTCTTAATAATTGATAAGAAAGTTGAATTAACAAAGTATCATTAGCAAATAAGGAAACAAATACTTGAGGGAATGCTTCCATTAGTAAAACACCAATAATTGAATAGGTTAAAGCTACTTTGATCGTAATTTTAATAGTCTCTTTTACACGATTATATTTTTTTGCGCCAAAATTGTAACTAATAATAGGTTGTGCTCCTTGGGCAATTCCTTCCATAGGAAGAGATAGGATTTGTGACATTGAAAGAAGTATTGTCATAGCACTTACCGATAAATCTCCACCATAAAGAAGAAGCTGTCTATTAAAGGCTACTTGTAAAATTCCTTCTGTTGATGACATAAAGAAAGGAGTAAAACCTAAACCTAATATCTTTTTCATAATATTTTTATCAAATAAAAGATATTCTTTTCTTATTTTTATAATTGTCTTTTTACCAAATAAAAAAGATAACACCCAAATACATGAGACGAATTGTGAAATAATGGTTGCAAGGGCAGCGCCAGCAACATTCATATGTAAAACATAGATAAAGATAGGATCTAAAATAATATTTAAAATACCACCAATAAGTAAAGTCATCATGCCAAACTTCGCATAACCTTGAGTGTTGATAAAATAATTAAGACCGACTGTTAATTGGATAAACACAGTTCCAACTGCATAAATTCTTAAATAAGATAAAGCATAAGGAAGTGTTTTTTGACTTGCTCCAAAAAGAATAAGAATTTTATCACCCCAAACAAAAAGACAGAACATAATGATAAGCGAGGTTAAAATTAAACTACTAAAAGCATTTCCTAAAATTCTTTCAGCTTCTTTGGGATTCTTTTCTCCTAATTTAATAGAGGCGAGTGGAGCACCACCTCGACCAAAAAGATTACTAAAAGCAGTAATGATTGTAATAATTGATGTACATAAGCCAATTCCCGCAATGGATAAACCACCATCGGGAAGTCTACCAATATAAATACGATCAACCATATTATAAATAAGTGTTGCAAGCTGTGCCAAAATGGATGGTAAAGCGAGCGAGAATAAAAGTGATGACACTTTTTCATTTTCTAATCGTTGATTCATAAATACCTCCAAACAGTCTTAATTATAAATGTTTAATTATAAAGGTCAATATGATAAAATTATGGAAAGAAAGAAGGGAAAAGTATGGCATTATTTGATGACTTAACAAAAAAAGCGGTAAAGTTTACGGAAAAAACAATTGAAAAATCTTCTGAACTTGCAGATACTGCAAAAACGAAAGTAAGTATTAAAAGTGCAGAAGCTGATTTGGATGATCAATTCATTGAATTAGGAAAGTTGTATTATGAAGTTTTAAACAAGGACAATGTCTTTGATGAAAAAGCTGCTCCAGTTGTTCAAAAGATTGATGAAATCAATCAACGTATTGAAAGTTTGAAATCAAGTCTTGAAAAAGAATAACGCAATTACTGTTCATATTTACTATACTGGGGAAAATGGAAGTGCAAAAGCTTTTGTCAAAGAGATGTTAACAAGTGGTCTTGTTGGTGAAATTAGAAAAGAAAAAGGAAATAGACGCTATGAATATTTCTTTTCAGTAGAAGATGAAGAAACGGTTTTGTTAGTGGATAGTTGGGATAATCAAGAAGCAATTGATTTACATCATGCTTCTAGTATCATGGATAAAATAACGGAACTAAGAATCAAATATCATCTACATATGAAAGTTGAACGCTATTTTTTAGATGAAACAGGAATACCAAAAGAAGATCGAAAGTTTATTCAAAAATAAGGGCCTATTGAGGAAATAGGTCCTTCAGACTATTAACATTTTATTTGTTAACAGTTTGAAAGAAGGTCTAAATGTCCTTTTTTAGTGTAAAAACACAGTATATTAGACAAAGAAGAAAAAAAGGTAAAAAAAGAGAGGGATAAAAAACATCGATACAGAGGGGAAAAAGAAA
>ERZ772885.698-NODE-698-length-23097-cov-7.712308_pt1 | contig 23097 bp, 13 predicted proteins | sample MGYA00580580_ERZ772885 | MGnify/ENA primary metagenome ERZ772885 (study PRJEB29015, sample SAMEA2737673) | human gut metagenome | biome: human gut; feature: human-associated habitat; material: faeces | place: China | collected 2012 ...
TCGACGCTAACAAGCATAGCATGGACACTGAGTAGGTGTCTTTTTGCGTTATCCAGAAAATGTAGGCCCATAATTTTTAGCACTCCCATTGCATGAGTGCTAAAATCATGCTATACTACTTTATGTAAACAAGGAAAAGGCGCAACGGCAAACGTGCCAACAAGTGAATAAGTTCGACACAAAAGTACTGCCAGTGCGCCTGGGAGTACTTTTTGCTATGGAGCAGAGCGCGAGCGGGAGCGTTTAGCAACCGGAGTGTAAGGGCCTTGAACCTAACTGACTGGGTTTTGGTCAGTTAGGTTCAAGGGCCCTTACACGGAGATTGCTGCGATCCGCGAGCGCGTTTTGTAAAGCTGCATAGCACGCCTCCGTACCACGCCTTTTCCGAGCACTTTCCCAACAAGGAGGAATGAAGTTATGGCAAACTTTAACGATCCGTTTTTCAATCATGATATGGATGATGTTTTTAATCAAATGTTACAAGGCATGGGCAAAGGTGAATCTGCCCGTTATGTGGTAAATGGTCACGAAATGACGCCAGATGAATTCGCACAGTATCGGGCAACTGGGCAGTTGCCGAAGCAAGGTGACGAAATTCCAGTTGAAACGACTGGTGAACAAGCGGTTAAAAAAGGTGGCATTCTTGAAAAGCTTGGGCGTAATTTAACGCAGGAAGCTAAAGATGGTTTGCTTGATCCTGTGATCGGTCGTGAGCATGAAATTCAAGAAACAGCAGAAATTTTGAGTCGTCGGACGAAGAATAACCCGATTTTGGTAGGGGATGCCGGTGTCGGCAAGACGGCGGTTGTTGAAGGTTTGGCGCAGGCGATTGTCAAAGGTAATGTGCCCGAGTCGATCAAGGACAAGCAGATTTGGTCGATTGATTTGTCGAACCTTGAAGCTGGCACGCAGTATCGTGGCAGTTTTGAAGAGAAGATTCAGAATCTGATCAAAGAAGTCAAAGCGGCAGGCAACGTGATTCTGTTCTTTGATGAAATCCATCAAATTCTTGGTGCCGGTGCGACTGGCGGCGAAGAGTCTGGCGGCAAAGGGTTGGCCGATATCATCAAGCCGGCGCTATCTCGCGGTGAGATTACCGTGATTGGCGCAACGACGCAAGATGAGTATCGCAACACGATCATGAAGGACAGCGCGTTGGCACGGCGGTTCAACGATGTCACCATTAATGAACCGACTGCGGCTGATACCGTTAAGATTTTGGAAGGCATCAAGAAGCTTTATGAACAGCATCATCACGTTCAATTGCCAGAAAATGTTTTGAAGGCTGCGGTTGATTACAGTATCCAATATATACCACAGCGGTCATTGCCGGATAAAGCCATTGATTTGATTGACATGACGGCGGCGCATTTGGCAAGCAAGCATCCGATTGTTGATAAGGTTGAACTCGAGAAACAGATTAAGGATCTGAACACACAAAAGGATGCTGCAGCCAAGGCGGAGGACTTCGAAAAAGCCGCTAACCTTAAGAAGACGATTGCCGACAAGCAACATCAGCTTGATGGTACGAAAGACGAGAAGCCTGTCGTTGCAACGCCTAATGATGTAGCGGCTGCGGTTGAACGCTTGACTGGTGTGCCAGTTTCCAAACTTGGCGCTTCCGATATTGAACGTCTGAAGGGCATTGGTAAGCGTCTGAAGGGCAAGGTCATTGGTCAGGATGAAGCTGTTGAGATGGTCGCTCGCGCCATTCGCCGCAACCGAGCCGGTTTTGATGAAGGCAATCGGCCAATTGGCAGTTTCCTATTTGTCGGGCCTACCGGTGTCGGCAAGACTGAATTGGCTAAGCAATTAGCGTTAGATCTTTTTGGCAGCAAGGATGCGATCATTCGCTTGGATATGTCTGAATACAGTGATCGCACGGCAGTTTCCAAGTTGATCGGTACCAGTGCCGGGTATGTTGGCTATAACGACAACAACAACACCTTGACCGAACAAGTACGTCGCAATCCGTATTCGATTGTTTTACTTGATGAAATCGAAAAGGCTGATCCGCAAGTTTTGACTCTGTTACTTCAGGTGCTGGACGATGGTCGGTTGACGGATGGCCAAGGTAACGTGGTTGACTTTAAGAACACAGTGATCATCGCGACTTCCAATGCTGGCTTTGGCAACGAGACGCTGACTGGCAAGAAGGAGCAAGACGAAGATCTGATGAAGCGGTTGGCACCTTACTTCCGTCCTGAATTCCTGAACCGGTTTAACGGGATCGTTGAGTTTAGTCATCTGACCAAGAAAGATTTAGGTAAGATTGTTGACTTGATGCTTGATGACGTTAACGCCACCTTGACCAAGAAGGGGATTACGTTAACTGTCACCGCAGCAGCTAAAGATTGGTTGATTGAACAAGGTTATGATGAAGCAATGGGAGCACGGCCATTACGGCGTGTGATCGAACGCAACATCCGTGATAAGGTGACTGACTTCTATTTGGATCATTTAAAGGCTAAGAAGTTGCAAGCTGATCTGGTTGATGATGCAATTGTGATTAGCGAGAAGCAACCGACAACTGGTAAATCAAAGAAAGTAGCCGATGGTGCGAAGTAATGTTCGCGTCTGCCGCCAAGTGCACATGCACTTGGCGGTTTTTTTTGGTCTACAATAAGCCGTATAATAAAATTTAAAATAAATTGTGCACAGCTTTTTTTGTGAAGTTTGGCAGTCGATGATTTTGGATCAATTCGAAATGCCATGAGCCTCTAAGGAATTTGCTGTTTTCCTGTCATCGATTTTATTTAATTGTTAGTATTTGAAATTAAATTTTCGAAAAAATGTTATTGAAAGCGATATAAGCTTGTGCTAAGTTTGTTGTGTACTAACCGCTGATGCAAAAATAATGTATCAAGGATTGTGCTAGTAATTCACAAGAAATCATGACGATTTTTATGTTCGTGCAATTGTTATTTATGGGCTTTACTACTTTTATTCAGGAGGGACTTCTCATTTTGAAAGATGATTTAGATGGCTTTTCAATGATTAGCTGTCACTGATGGCTATGAGCGAAATTATGAGTACCATTATTGTGAAAATCATCTGACTATGGTAAGTTATTATAAAGAGAATAAAAACGTGTCGTGAGTAAATCTTTTTGACTTGTGAATGTGATTGGCATCTAATGTGTGGGTGGTATTGGCAAAGAAACAATAATAAATAATTGTTGTTTCGTTGAGAGGTGATTGGATGATCAAGTTGTATACATCGGGCTCGTCAAAATCGAGTCGTGAAGCTAGAGCTTGGCTTGAAGCGAACGGATTACCGTTTCAAGAGATTTCGCTTTCAAAGCAAGGTATTAGCAAGCCGCAGATTTTGGAATTGCTCGCTCGTTCGGAAGATGGCATTGATAGTTTAGTTTCCCGTCGTTCAAAGGCGTTTCAGGCCCTTGATATTGACTTTGATGCGTTGTCGTTGAAGGAAGCGGTCGCCCTTTTGTCCGAGCATCCAGCGATTTTGCGCCGGCCGATCATTGTGGATGATCGTCGTCTGTTATTTGGGTTTAATCAGGACTCGGTGCGGGTATTTTTACCCCGCGAAGTTCGGCGCCAGAAGTTGTGGGCGGCGTTGCTCAGTACCTCAAGTGTTTAAAAACGCGCACAGTTAAGTTAGTTTTGCTAGTTGTTTCAATGAAAGCCGTCTATGGTTAGACGGTTTTTTTGTGCTTTTGATGCGATTGGTCATTAACGTATGGTGGCCCCAGCGTCATGGGTGAGGAGACCTTGGTGCGTATGCTTTGGGTGTTACCGAATTGGTTTTGATGAGCAATTGACAATCGCAGGATGATGGTGGAGCGAGAACTGGTCGCTGTTTACTGTTGGACATTCATCATTGACTATTAGCTAGGGATCATTTGGGCTTTTTTTGTATGAATGTTAGGACATGATAGTGACGACAGAGCTGAATCAGAGGTCATTTTTCAAGCGAAAATGGTGAAATTAGCTGAAACCGTATACAATCTAGAGGATTATGCTATGATATTGCCATGAGCCAAAATTGGTATATGTGAAAGGAAGCTGTTTCATGGACTTGTACAGTGAACTGACGGCGAAGTATCAAACGGTGCCAGCGATTGCGACTGAAATCATTAATCTGGAAGCCATTTTGAATTTACCTAAGCCGACGGAAGCGTTTATGAGCGATATCCACGGGGAGTATAACGCCTTTCAGCATGTTTTGCGGAACGGCAGCGGGAATGTGAAAAGCAAAATTCGTTCCTGTTTTCGCGATGAAATGACGGAGGCGACCCTGCAGCGCTTCGCTTTTTTGGTGTACTATCCGTCTGAGCGAATGGCGGCGATTCATCGGGAGATGGCAGGGGATGACTTGCAACAGTGGTATTTGACGACTTTTCGCCGGTTGATTCGCTTGCTGGCGTTCACCGCGACCAAATACACGCGTTCGAAAGTTCGCAAGGCGATGGCACCCGAGTTTGTCTATATCACCGAAGAGTTGCTGTACAATGATGCCGATACGCCTGACAAGCTGGCTTACTATTGGCAAATTATTCGTAATTTAATCGTTCTTGAACAGGCCGATCAGTGGATTGCGGCAACGTGTCAAACGATTCAACGTTTAACGGTAGATCACTTTCACGTTGTAGGCGATATCTATGATCGAGGACCGGCGCCGGATCAGGTGGTTGAAAGCTTGATTAGACGTGATCGGCGTCATTCAGTGGATATTCAATGGGGCAACCATGATATTCTTTGGATCGGCGGCGCCGCGGGCTCGGCTTTGTGCATTGCCAATTTGGTGCGGATTTCCGCGCGGTATAACAATTTAAGTATTCTCGAAGATGTTTATGGGATTAATTTGCGGCATTTGGCCCGGTTAGCGGAACAATACTATCAAGATAATCCCGCCTTTTCACCAAAAATGGAGCGGTCAGATCGACCAATAACTGAGGCGGAGCGACTTCAAATTACGCAGATTCATCAGGCGATTGCGATGATTCAATTTAAGTTGGAAGGACCAGTGATTAAACGTCGGCCTGAATTTGACATGGATCATCGGCTAGTGCTGGAGAAACTGGCGCCTGATTTCTCAACCATCAAGTTGAATGGTGATACTTATACGATTGAAAACGGCTGTTTTGCGACGGTTGATCCGGCTGATCCTTACAAGTTGTTGCCAGAGGAGCAAGAGGTCATTGACTCGCTGGTTGAGTCCTTTACGCACTCTGAAAAGTTGCATCGCCACATGGATTTTCTACTTGATCACGGCAGTATGTATTTGCGGTACAACCGGAATTTGTTGCTGCACGGGTGTGTGCCGGTGGACGAGGATGGCAATTTTATTGGCTTGACCATTAAAGGAACGACTTATACTGGCCGTCAACTATTTGACATGCTGGAAGCAAATCTTCGGTTGGCATACAGTCAACCAACGGAGAATGCTGACTTAGCAACCGATCTGATGTGGTATCTCTGGACCGGTCCAAATTCACCGCTTTTTGGCAAGCACGACATGACGACCTTTGAACGCTATTTCATTAGCGATCCGAAAGCCCATGTCGAAGGCCGTAATCCGTATTATCACCTGCGTAAGGACACGGAATTTATCAAAAAGATCTTGGCGGAATTTGTCCTCGATCCTGAAGTCGGCCATGTCATTAATGGTCATACGCCAGTCAAAAAAGGCACCGACCCCATTATGGCAAACAACAAAATGATCGTCATCGACGGCGGCTTTTCTAAACCGTATCAAAAAACCACCGGGATCGGCGGTTACACGCTTTTGGATAATTCTTATGGTATGCAACTAGTGACGCACCAACCATTCACCACAAAAGCCGATGCTATCGCCAACCTTACTGATATCATTTCAACCCGTCGCGTCGTAGAAACCGAAGCCCGGCGCCGAACGGTAGCAGAAACTGACATTGGCACTGAGCTACAGGATGAGGTTGAGGTGTTGAAGCGGCGATTGGGTGAGTTGCGGGAAGAAGAATAGAAAGCGTGGGTACTGTCTAGGGGTGGTTCCCTAATTTTTAAATTGGCGGTTATATCTTGGGTTGTCTGTCTTAAGCAGGTGTTATTTCGCATCATTTCATTAACAGTGTGAGCGTCAACTTCTCTCGAATTCTAGAATAGAATGATGAGGGCTGGCAAAGCGGCGATGGGCTCAGCACTGAAATTGGTCTTGGTGGAATGGTTTTCTCCGCCTAGACCAAGGCCGAGCTTCAAGACCGTGGGGGCTTTGCGGGCTTGAAGTCGTGCCCAGTGCGCTAGCTTCGCGGTCGCCACCCCGGGCTTTCGGAAATTTCCTAACAGAAATAGAACATAAAAAACCAAACCACACGCCAGATAACGCCTGTTTGTCACACCACCACTTTTCCAGTATAGTTATTAGTACGATAAGAGTCGGTTTAAACATGATTAACAGAAAGGGTGGCTTGATGCAGAAAACGATGCGTCATCCGATATTCAAATGGTTTTGGATCGTGGCAGCGTTGGAGCTGATCGCAATCAGTATTAACATGTTCTATGCACCTCACGCTGTCGCAGCTGGCGGCGCAACCGGAATTGCCATTTTGGTTCAAGAAGTTGCCGGCATTCAAGTCGGCATCACCACCATGGGTGTCAACTTGCTCATGCTGCTTTTAGCTTGGTTCTTCTTGGATCGCAGCACCTTAAAACGCATTTTATTCGGCAGCTTCATGTTGCCATTGCTGCTATGGCTGACGCCAGAAATCAACCTGGTCACAGATCGGTTGCTGGCGATCATCGTCGGCAGTGTTGTGTTTGCCTTTGGTGTTGGGTTCCTGTACCAAATGGATGCCTCAAGCGGTGGGACCACGGTTCCCCCGCTCATTTTCAAAAAATACTTTGGCTTGAAACCATCAGTCATGCTACTAGCCACTGATGTGATCGTGTCACTTTTTAACATCCCCGTATCCGGCGTGGAGGCTTTCATCTTGGCCGTGTTCGCTTTGGCGATTACCGGACTGGTCATGAATTATGTCGAAACCGGTTTTGACCGGAAAAAAGCAGTTTACATCATGAGTCCGCAGTTGGCGACGATTAAACAGCAAGTCCGCGACGAAACGCCGCATGGCTTAACGGTGCAACGCGTCGTTGGCGGTTTCTCAGATGAGTCTAAGGAGATGTTGATGGTCGTGGTCGAACAAGCCAACTTCCGCCATCTGATTGACTTAGTCCACGCAATTGATCCCAATGCTTTCATCTTGACCATGGCAGCAACTGAGGTTCATGGCGGCAGTATTTAAGCTTCATCATGGTATTAAACTGCGACAGCGTTCCCGAAAAAATTCGGACGTTGTCGCAGTTTTTTATGCGCTTTTAACAGGTGTTTTCCTAACAACTACCTCTTTTCAAGCAAAAAAGTTAGCCATAATTGTCCCTTAGAACCTGTGATTCAATAGATTCCAAATAATCCAAGGAAATTCTGGATAGAAGATTTTTCACCGTGTCAAACACCACAATCTCTGGCCAGATGGCGCTTGCGACATGGAGATAGCGCGGAAACGTCGTTTTTAGCCTGCAAAGCCTGCGATCTAAAAGTCATTTAACAACATCAGCCTCAAGCAGGGGTGCTGTGTTATTTGCACGGTTGATTCCCAACTGGCCTACGATTACTCCGTCTTGGCATTGATAGCTTTAAAACCCCAATAAATCACCCATAAAAAAACAAACAGTTTTCCGCTGTTTAGGAAAACTGTTTGTTTTGCTTCGATAGCTATCAATTATATCCAGCTTCAATAAATATCCAGATGTTGGGTAATTCTACTAAACGGATATAGCCATTCTGAATCAACTGCATTTCTTCAATATATATGATTTCATTGTACCGCTACCGCAAATTTCATGTAGCTATAAGCTGCGTTAAATGCCGATTTACTGATCCAGTAAGTACCATTCTCTGGATCAACAATGTGCATTGAACTGTCATTGTAGCCATCTACTGTCACAACATGCGCATTATCGATCCCGTTGCCCCAATCATAATGATGCCATTGTGGACCTTGATAATTCAATGTCACCCAAGCAACAACTGGGTTGCCGGTAGCCACTTGGCTGATAATGCCGTCTAAGCTACTGCCGCTGATATTGCTTGCACCGCCAAACTGACTAACCCATGGCGTGAATGCACTTGGGAAAATTGACTGATAAACACCGTCGACCACGGCATAAGGCGTACCGCCAAATCCCTGATAAGGATTGCCATTCGCGGCAATTGGCATCGTCTTTAGGAATGTCGCCAGATTATGTCCAGCTGCATGTCCCTTATAATGCAACGCTTCTAAGGCACTCGCAGCCTCACAACCCATCGGTGCGCCGGCTGCTTCTTGACTGATAAACTGAACGCCGAGCACTTTGCTGCTGCTTGGCTGTACTGCACTGCCGCCGTTGTTGGAAGCACCGCTGTTACTACCGCTACCGGCTGAATTTTGCGCGCCAGCACCGGTGCTCGTTGTGTTATTGGCCGCTACCGCTTGGGTTGTTCCCTGACTACTTGCTGCTGTGACGCTGCTACTAGATGAAGCAGCTGCCTGTGCTATAGAAGCTTGTTCCGAATCGCCCGCAGCGGCTTGTTTCTTAGCCTGTTCCGTTTGCTGCTCCTTCGGCAACTTTTTAATTGCTTCGTCTAGTTGAGGCAAATACTTCTCTTTGAACGCCTTGACGTTAACAGCATTGATTGCATCACGTGCCTGATCAATTTTTGCTTGATCGGGATCACCTGCAACGGCCGCTTTTATGAGACTCACTGCCTTAACTTCATTATTCAACAATTCAATCTTGCCTTGGATCGTTTTAGCAAACACGGCTTTATTTTTTTTGAGATATGTAAAATCAGTATTGAGATCCTGAACCTTCAAATTCTTATTTTTAAGGACTTGATCTTTGCCCAACTGAACGTTGAGTGTGTCCTGAACTGAGAGGATCCGTTTTGCTGCGGTGAGTTGCTGCTGATTCACTTTGAAAGTTTTTTGTTGAGCTTTTGAGAGCTCCCCGCGTAGTTTATACACCTTGGCCTTTTGGTTGTCCGCCTTGGTCAATCCTACTTTGCTGAGATCCTTGGCAGGCATCTCATATTTACTATCAGCATAAAGACTCCTGACCTGCCTTGTAAGTAGTGTCAGTTGCGGTTCTACTGACGGCTTAGCCTGTGACGCTTTTGTCTGGCCGCTACACCCGGTTAGAAGCAATCCTGATAAAATGATCGCCCCAGCGGCCTTAATTGTTGTCTTCATTCTTCTCCTCCGTTACTTTGAAGTACAGTTCTGTGGTATAGCGAACAGTACGATTAACAACGCTACGTTCAATGCGGAACACCGTCGTTCTACTGGAATGTGCTTTCCCTGTTATTCTCTGAGTCAGGCCAAGCAGTTTTCTAAGTTCTAAAATATCTTCTCTGGCGTTTTGTGCAACAATTTCCTTATCACCGCATACAAACTTAAATTGATTTGAACTTGGTACCATGACCCCCCCTTAACAACAGGTGACAACTAAATTGTGAATCATATATGGTTCATAATCAAGAGTCGGTTTTTGAGGAGAACGATCCAGTCCGGTTAGAAACGAGCGGGTAAATAAAACCGAATCTCAAAACTCGTTTTGAATACTAACGGTTTTAACCAACTTTTGAAAAGAATGTTTAGCAAATATGGCGTTAAACACTGATAAATGCATGAAATAAGGATTATTTAACTTAAAAATAACGTTAAGTACTTACAATCGGTAAGCATATATGTTTACCTACAAAACTAATGCGCCATAATGAAAAGCATGAGATGGCCATCTCGAAAAGAATATGTGGTAAGTCATTTTGCCGATATGGACTGGGGGAGTCTATATGTTACGCAGAAGTCTCATCACTTTCGCTCTTGTCGTGAGTGGGCTGCTTATCACCACTGCAGCAGGCACCACCATTCAGCGTCAAGACTTGGCCGGATCGCGCACAAGCACGAGGGAGAAAGTTAATACTGTAAGTAGTTCTAACGATTTGCTCGATGCCACTGCTGCCAAGGCACCTGCATCACAGGCTGCAGCACATCCGCAATGGAGCGTTCGCACTGTTTCAGTGACTAAACCAACGTCTGCTACATCATCATCACAGACGGCGGCAAGTACATCCGTTGCTTCAAGCGCACCGGCTAGTCAACAAGCTGTTGCTACTTCTGATTCATCTGATTCAAATACAGGGGCTTCGACTTCTACTGCCGAAGTGACTGTATCGGCAGCACCGTCTGCAGCACAAACCGCGACTGCTGCCCAACCGGCGCAACAACAACCGGCGCAACAACCGGCAACTCAACCTGCTCAACAACCAGCACAACCGCAAGCACAGCAAGCACCTGCTTACGCGAGCCGCGTCCTAATGTTTGCAGGTGTGACAGTGCCTTATATCATTGGAAATGAAAGTATGACTGCAGCACCGGGCACTGGAGCTGCAACGTGGGGCGGTCAAGCAAATTATAGTAACAATAGTGGTCAAAACACGCATTTTATTGGCCACAATCTTGGTTCTTTTGCCGCGATGCTATCACTTGGCATTGGTTCGCCGATCACAGTGACCGACGCTGCTGGTAACCCGCGCACGTACCATGTTTATCAATTGGCGACAGTGAATCCAAATGCCGTCACTGCCAGTGGACAAGATTTATGGAACGCAATCACGGGTACTGGCGGCGGTCAGCGCATTACCTTACAAACTTGCGTAGGTAACTACTGGCGCTTGATTGCCTTTGCACGTTAAGGCTGTTGAGTGATCATCATTGTTTTTTGGCTTTCAATTTCAGGTTGTCAGGTTCCAGGCTTTTTCGTAAAGTTGCTTAGTAAGTTTTGAATTGATTGACTGTTATATTGTTGAATTAGGCAAAATGACTTTCCTCACAAAAAAGCAGCCGCCGGTAAAACGGGCAGCTGCTTTTTTTGTGGAAGCGTGAGCGGGCGTACGCGATTGCAGATGCGTTATAGCGCGTGCAAGAACTCACAGTTTCCGAGTGATAAATGATTTTTAAATTAATTAAACGGAACGTTAACGACCCAGCCTTCAGGTGCCGGTACATCGCCAAACTGGATACCCGTCAGTTCATCATACAGTTTCTGTGTATATGGACCGACTTTGGTTTCCGAATAAAAGACATGTTCGTGGTCTTCGTAGGTGATGCTGGCAATCGGGGTGATGACCGCCGCAGTGCCACAGGCCCCGGCTTCACCGAATTGATCCAAATCGGTAATCGCAATCTTAGTTTCTTCAGTGGTCATGCCAAACCGATCATGCGCCAGTGCCAAAATTGAATACTTGGTGATACTTGGCAGGATGGATGGTGACTTCGGTGTTTTCAAAGTTTTACCATCTTTGCTAATGCCGAAGAAGTTAGCTGACCCAACTTCTTCAATATATTTATGTTCAATTGGGTCCAGATAGATCGCATCGCCATAACCGTGCTCGTGGGCGAATTTGCCGGCTTGCAAGGATGCTGCGTAGTTCCCGCCGACTTTCGATTGGCCAGTGCCGTAATGCGCCGCTCGGTCGAATTGATCGGCAACGATGAACTTGGTTGGCACCATGCCGCCTTTGAAGTAGGGGCCGACTGGCATGGCGAAGACATCGAAAATGTATTCCTTAGCCGGAGCAACCCCGATATTGGGGCCGACACCAATCAAAATCGGGCGTAAGTATAAGGTAGCACCGGTGCCATATGGCGGTACGTATTCATGATTAGCGGCAACGACTTGCTTGACCGCATCAATAAAGCGATCTTCAGGAAATGGTGGCATCAGTAGTTTGTCAGCAGAATTGTGCAGTCGATGGGCATTTTGGTCAGGCCGGAAAAGTTGGATTTTTCCTGATTTGGTCCGGTATGCCTTCATACCTTCAAAAGCGCCTTGACCATAATGCAAAATCGGGGAGCCTTCATTCATCGTCAGGTTGGGATCGGTGGACAGCTTACCTTCATCCCATGCCCCGTCTTTCCAGTGGGCAACATAACGGTATGGCAGTTGCATATAATCGAAGCCTAGATTGTTCCAATCAATATTGACACTCATGGCAGTACCTCCAGTATTTGTGTGCGTCTGACTGAAAACAGCCGGCTGAGGTTGATTTCAGAGTAACGTTGCGTGAACATTGCGGTTTCATTAAATAATATACCTATCATGTTAGAGTATTCTCACAAAGAACTCAACAGAAAAGATTGTAATCGCTGTTAATATTAACAGTAAGCGGTTACAATTGAGACGAGGACTGGGAGTACATGCCTTATCAAAAAATTTATGTTGGCGTGCGTGAAGGTTTTTGGTGAGCGTTTCTTGAGCCTTTTGATAGTCTTACTGTTACACTTGAATTGGTAGGTAAAAGTCCGGCTGTACAGTGAATGAGAAGCCTTCACATGTACGACGGTATCGTTTGATTGGGGGAGTGATCATGATTCAGGGATTAAAAGATTGGTTATACCTCTTCAACTCCGGGCAAGATTTTCAAAGTTACAATCGGTTTGGCGCCCATGAAGTCGAACCAGGCAAGTGGTCCTTCCTCGTTTGGGCACCGCATGCCCAACAAGTCAACGTCGAAGGCGACTTCAACGACTGGCAAGGCAGTCCGTTGAAACTGCAAGGCACCACCGGTTGTTGGTACGGTGAGCTTGCCGCCGAAAAGAATCAGTTATACAAGTATCGGATTATCGGTCCTGATGGGATAGCCCATGAGAAGATTGATCCATACGGGTTTGGGTTTGAACGCAAGCCAGGCAGTGCGGCTAAGTTGGTCGATGTGCCGCGCATTACTTGGCATGATGAAGATTGGCTAGCCAAGCGGGCAAAATGGCGTCCGTATGATGAACCGCTTAATATTTACGAAGTCCACTTAGGCTCCTTCATTCGCGACACGAATGCCGGTCCAGATGGCGGTTATATGACGTATCAAGACGCCATCGACAAGCTGATCCCTTATGTGCAGGAGTTGGGCTACACCCACATTGAGTTTTTACCGTTGATGGAGCATCCGCTTGACGCTTCATGGGGCTATCAGTTAATGGGTTACTTCGCGCCGACGAGCCGGTTCGGCGATCCGCAAGACTTCTTGCGGTTGGTCGATGCGGCTCACACAGCAGGATTAGGCGTCATCATGGACTGGGTACCGGGGCATTTCATCAAAAATACCGATATGTTGGCCCAATTTGATGGCACGCCAACCTTCGAATACACCGATCCGCACCGCGCAGAAAATGTCCGCTGGGGGACTTGGAACTTCGATCTTGGCAAGGCACAAGTGCAGAGTTTCTTAATTTCCAGTGCGATGTATTGGTTGGATCACTGCCACCTTGATGGCCTGCGGGTTGATGCTGTCTCGAACATGTTGTACATGGATTATGACGCTGGCAAGGAAAACGATCGCAACAAGGATGGTGGGCGTGACAACCTTGAAGGCATTGCCTTTATCAAGCAATTGAATACAAAGATTTTTGCCAAACATCCAGATGTGCTCATGATGGCTGAAGAAAGCTCCGCCTATCCGCAAGTTTCAGCACCGATTGATACTGGCGGCTTAGGGTTTAACTACAAGTGGAACATGGGCTGGATGAATGACACGCTGAAGTTCTTCGAGCAGGATCCGGTTTATCGCCACAGTGATATGAATTTATTGACGTTTTCATTCATGTATATGTATAACGAGCAATTCGTCTTACCGTTTTCACACGATGAAGTTGTCCATGGCAAAAAGAGCCTGATGCACAAAATGCCGGGAGATCGGTATAACCAGTTTGCTAATCTCCGGACGATGTATGTGTGGCAGGCAACATTCCCTGGTAAACAGCTATTATTCATGGGCAGCGAGTGGGGGCAGTTTCTTGAATGGCGCGACTGGAGCGAGCTGGAATGGACCGATCTTAAAGACCCAATGAATAAGAAGATGCAGCATTTCACCACCACACTGAATCATCTTTATAAAGCTCGGCCGAGTTTGTGGCAACAAGATCATGAACCCGACGGCATCAAAATCACGATTGCCGATGAACCGGATGTGCTGAGTTACATCCGTTATGGCGAACAAAAAGATGACTTTACGGTAGTGGCCATGAATCTGGTGCCAGTTCAAAAAGATCATTTCCGCGTGCCAGTTCCTAGTCCGGGAACGTACGAGATTATTTTAAATACTGAGGATGCGGCTTTTGGCGGTACATGGACCAAGTGGCAGCAGACCTTGACTGCTGAGATTGGCGAAAACCATGACGTTCCTGCATGGCTTGACGTCATTTTACCAGCAATGGGCGCTTTGTTGATTAAACCAAAACAGCTGAAGCCGTTGCCGAAAAAAACGTTGGCACTTAAAGGCAAGCAGCCAACCAAGGCATTACCGAGACATGAAACACCGTTGTCACTCGCCGGTCATCAACGGCAACCGATTAGTCATCAAGAAGACTGGGGCACATCGCCAGCGCGGTCGCAACCACGTGACATTAGCAAAGTTAACCATCAGCAATCGAAGAAGTTAGGGGGGAAGGCGCATAATGCGCCGCAATCATGAGTACTGAAATGTTGGGAATGATTTTAGCCGGAGGGCAGGGAACCCGTTTAGGGAAACTGACCAAAACGACGGCTAAGCCTTCGGTGCCATTCGGAGGTAGATATCGGATTATTGATTTTACTCTGAGTAATTTAGCTAATTCAGGGGTCAACACCGCGGGGGTCATTACCCAGTATCAACCGCTTGAGCTGAATCGCCATATTCAAAATGGTGCCAGCTGGGGGCTTAATGAACGCGGTGCCGGTGTGACCATCCTGCAGCCGTACGCTTCAAGTGAAGGCGAAAAGTTCTTTGAAGGCACGGCGCATGCGATTTATCAAAACATCGCTTATATTGACTCGTACAATCCGCAATATTTGTTAATCCTTTCAGGGGATCATATTTATAAAATGGATTATCAAGCGATGCTGGATTATCACAAGGCCAAGAAGGCTTCATTGACCGTTGCTGTCATGCCGGTTGAAAAAGAAGAAGCCAAACGCTTCGGCATCATGAACACCGATGACACGGACCGGATTATTGAATTTGAGGAGAAACCAGCCAAGCCAAAGAGTAACTTAGCCTCGATGGGGATTTACATTTTCAACTGGCCGACGTTGAAACAATATTTGACCGAAAGTTATGCAACAGATGGTGCCATGGAAGACTTTGGTCATGACGTGATTCCAGCTTACCTGACGCATAATGAAGCCAGCTATGCTTATGCCTTCCGCGGTTACTGGAAGGATGTCGGGACGATTCAGAGTCTGTGGGAAGCTAACATGGAATTCTTGAATCCTAACAATCCATTGAACATTGGCAATCGCAACTGGCGGATCTTCAGTCAAAACGAGGCGCTGCCGCCAATGTTCCTGACCAAGACCGCCAAAGTTGCAGGCTCCATGATTGTTGACGGCTGCTATGTCGCAGGTTCAATTCAGCACAGTATTTTGAGTCAAAACGTCAAAATCGGTGAAGGCTCCGTGATCAAGGACAGCATGATCATGCCAAACGCCGTTATTGGTAAGAACGTGACTGTCGATCATGCCATTGTCGGTGAAAATGCGATTATTGGGGACAATGGTAAAGTTGTCGGCAAACCGAATGAAATTAGCGTTGTTGGTTATGGGGAAGTTTTAGGAAGGACTGAAAAAGAATGAGAAAAGGCGATTTAGCAGCAATTATTGATCTGAATGAACCAGACGACCAAATTCAGCCGCTGACAGCAGGCCGCCCGATCGGTACCTTGCCGTTTGCTGGCCGCTACCGTCTCATCGATTTTCCACTGTCATCATTGGATCATGCCAATGTTCGCAGCGTGGCGATTTTCCTGCCAAAGTCCGGTCGTAGTGTCACGGACCACATTCGTAGCGGGTCGACTTGGAACATGGATCAGATTACTGGTGGTATTTTCACGTATCCGTATATGGCTGGCCGCGACTATGAAGATCCAAAATTACGCGCGCGGTATTTTGACGACTATCTGCAATTTCTGCGCAAAAGCAGCGCGCAGTACACGATTATCATGGGTACGCAAAATGTGGCCAATGTCGATGTCGATGCCATCGTTGCCTATCACCAAGCTGGCGAGAGTCCGGTGACGGCGGTTTACAAGAATTTGCCGGAAGAAGCGATGGAGCCGGAAGATTTAACGTTGGATATGACGGAGCTTGGCACGGCTAGCTCAGTTGTCCCAGCATCGGAAAATCGTGGGCATCTCAAGGAAGGTAAGATCCCGGCGTTCATGGATATTTATCTGATCGGGACGATTGACTTGATTGATCTTCTGACGGATGCCTCCGAAGCGCCAACATTCAAACGGTTGCCGCAAATTCTACGTGAAGCCGTACTGGAAAATAATGCTAACGCGTTTGAATATACTGGTTTTCTGGCAAAGCTGAATACGACTCAGCGGTATTTTGACGCGAACATGAGCATGTTGGAAGACCAAAACTATCAAGCGTTGCTTTATAGTGCTAATTCGATTGAAACGAAGAATAAGAATGAAATTCCGACCTTCTATTCAACCGAATCCAAGGTGACCAACAGCTTGTTAGGTACTGGTGACTTCATTGAAGGTACGGTCGATAATTCGATTCTCTTCAGAAATGTGCATATTCATCGTGATGCAGTGGTTGATCACAGTATTGTGATGCAAGGCAGTAAGATTGGCACAGGCTCCAGTGTGAAGTATGCGATCCTAGACAAAGGCGTGGTCATTGGGCCAAACCTTGCGTTGGAAGGGACCCCTGAGGAGCCATTGGTCTTTTCGAAGAATCAGAAAGTCTTTCAGCCAGATGGCCAGGGGGTGACGGCCCGTGCTTAAAGTACTCTTTACAGCTGCGGAAAGTGCGCCGTTTTATAAAACAGGCGGTTTAGGGGATGTAACCTATGCCTTGCCTAAAGCAATTAAGAAGCAAGGTGTGGACATTCGGGTTGCCATTCCATTTTATGAAAAGAAGTTCCCGGCGAAGTATCTGCCTAAGGTGAAGGATTTGACCCATTTCACCTTGGAGATGGATGGCCGTCCAGTTTACGTTGGCCTTAAAACGATTAAGCTGGGAGATGTCACGTACTATCTCATTGATAATCGGCAGTATTTTGATCGGGATGGCTTGTACGGTTACTGGGATGACGGCGGCCGGTTTGGTTATTTCCAAATGGCCGTGATTGAAATGCTTCAGGTGATTGAATGGATTCCAGATGTCATTCATGCCAACGATTGGCACACAGCTTTCATTCCGGTGCTATTAAAAGAAAAGTATGGTTGGATCAAGCCGTATCAACAGATTAAGACACAACTGACGATTCACAATCTGCAATTCCAAGGCTGGTTCCCGCCGTCAACGTTAGCGACCGTTTTTGGTATTGGCCGTGAAGGTTTCAACGACGATGGCTTTGGTCAAGACGGGTCAATCAATTGGCTCAAGGGCGGGATTAATTACGCCGATCTTGTGTCGACGGTTAGCCCGAGTTACGCCAAAGAAATTCAAACACCAGCCTTTGGCGAGCATTTGGATGGCACGTTACGAAAACAAAGTGGTAAACTGGTCGGGATTCTGAATGGGATTGATTCTGAAGTCTATAATCCAGCCACTGATCAGAATCTGTCTTATAATTACGACGCCAAGAATTTGGCTGGCAAGGCCAAAGATAAAAAGGCTTTGCAAGACGAGATGCATTTACCAAAGAGGACTGATCCGCTGTTTGCGATGGTCAGTCGCTTGACCCGGCAAAAAGGGGCCGATCTCTTAGTTGATGCTTTGGAGAATTTCTTAGTTCAAAATAATGTACAGGTCGTGGTTCTTGGTACTGGCGATCAAGATCTGGAAGAAGATTTGTCATCATTGCAGGATCGGTTCCCTGGCCAATTGGCGGTGCGGATTGATTTTGATGAAGGTTTAGCGCAGCGGATTTATGCCGGCGCCGATTACTTCATGATGCCAAGTGCCTTTGAACCAAGCGGCTTGGCACAAATGATGGCGATGCGCTATGGCACGCTGCCAATTGTGCATGAAACTGGTGGTTTGCGTGACTCGGTTCTAGCCTATAACGCTGAAACTGGCGCTGGTGATGGGTTTAGTTTCTGGGATTACAACGCAGGGGTGCTCACAAACATTCTGCGCATGGCGAAGAGTGTTTATGCGGATCAGCCAAAAGTCTATGCTAAGTTGCAACAACATGCGATGGTGAAGGACTTTGACTGGCACCATTCCGCAGCTGAGTATTTGAAAGGTTATCAACGCATTCTGGGCAAAGCATGAGGTGACAACAGCGAGGTCGTGTCGGGATCAGTCGGAAGGCAGGCGAGGCGTAGATGCGTCAAACCGGCTGGCAAGGTGACCCGATCCGACCTCGTTTTGTTTATCAAAATGAGTTTCGGCTCGTTTTGGAGTCGCCGTGGGTACGACGACATGGTGTCACTCCCGGGGTGCGTTGCGTTTAAAAGTTGCTGTATTTAATTTGGTGAGGTGTGTTTATGTCATTAACAAAGGAACAATTCATTACAGAATTCAAAGATATTGCTTTGAAGCTGTATGCAGCACCGCTCGATGACCTGTCCACCCAACAGCTTTATCAGGCGTTGGCACTATTAACGCGGTCATATATTGGCCAACCTTGGGCCGAGACCAAGAAACGTTACGATCAGGAGGAGACAAAACAGGTCTTCTACTTTTCAATTGAGTTTCTGCCAGGCCGACTGCTGCAGTCGAATTTGCTAAATCTTGGCATCCTGAGTGAAGTTGAAGCAGGGTTGAATGAGTTGGGACTGCGGCCGCAGAAAATTTTTGATGCTGAAGCAGATCCAGGTTTAGGCAATGGTGGTTTAGGTCGGTTGGCATCAGCGTTTATGGATGCCATGGCTAGTGTCGGCATGGCTGGCAACGGCAATGGTATTCGCTACCAGTATGGCTTGTTTAAGCAGGCATTTGTTAACGGCTATCAAGTGGAGCTGCCAGATGATTGGATGCGGAATGGTTTTGCGTGGGAAACCCGTAAAGAAAATCGCGCAGTCACGGTTAAATTCGGCGGCTGGGTTGAGTTACGCCCAAGTCGTAGCGGCAATTTGCGGGTGATCTATCACAATACTGACGATGTATTGGCTGTACCATACGATGTGGCCATGGTGGGGTACCACAATCAGGTGGTGAATAACCTGCGTCTGTGGTCTGCTGAAGCACCGATCAATGCCGGCACCGATTTTACGTTGGAACAAAAAGAACGGATCAATCAGATTACACAGATTCTTTATCCTGACGATTCCGATGCATCCGGCAAGCAGCTGCGATTGCGGCAGGAGTACTTCTTTACGAGTGCTGGGATTCAAAGCATCGTCCGCCATTATCGCCGAACCCACAACAGCATGGCCGGGTTTGCAGATCGCGTTGCCATTCATATCAATGATACCCATCCGGCAATGGCAATTCCGGAGCTGATGCGGGTGTTAATGGATGATGAGCATGTTAGCTGGGACGAAGCTTGGCGCATTACGCTCAAGGTGATGAGCTACACGAACCATACGTTGTTGTCAGAGGCGCTGGAAGTTTGGCCAATTGACATGTTCAGCGGCATGGTACCGCGAATCTATCAAATCATTCAGGAAATTGATCGCCGCTTCCGGCTGGTTTTCGTGCCGCAATTTGGTCAAGCAATGATTGATCGGATTGCGCCGCTTGGTAACGGACAGGTGCGGATGGCCTATCTCGCATCAATTGGTTCCCATGCGATCAATGGCGTGGCCCCAATTCATAGTGAGTTGCTTAAAAAAGACGTCCTGCATGACTTGTATCAAATCTTTCCAGAACGGTTCAATAACAAGACAAACGGCATCACGCCGCGGCGTTGGATTCAAATTGGCGACCGACCGCTTTCCCACCTTTTGGATAAAAAAATTGGGACAACTTGGCGGAAAAACCCGTTGGCATTGCGGCAGTTGCATGACTTCGCCGATGATACCCGGTTTCTCGACGATTTGAATGCTGCTAAGGCCGAAAATAAACGAGCATTGGCGAAGTATATTGATCAAGTTGTTCACGTCAAAGTTGATCCTGATGCCATTTTTGATGTGCAGATCAAACGCCTGCACGCGTATAAACGGCAATTATTGCATGTCTTAGGGATTCTTGATGCTTACTTGGCGATCAAACGTGGCGAAAAACGACCAAAGCGTTTGCACATTTTTGGCGCTAAAGCTGCGCCAAGTTACGTTTATGCTAAGGAAATCATTAAGGTTATGAATGCAGTTGCCGATTTGGTCAACGGTGATCCAGATGTCAGCAAGTACTTGCAAGTTGTTTTCTTGCCGAATTATGGTGTCACCATGGCTGAAAAGATTATTCCTGCGGCCGATATTTCTGAACAAATTTCCACAGCCGGTAAGGAAGCCAGCGGCACCAGTAACATGAAGCTGATGAGTGCTGGTGCCTTGACCTTGGCGACGCTTGATGGCGCAAATATCGAGATCAAGGATGCCGTGGGTGATGACAACGTTGAGATTTTTGGGTTGACAGAGGAAGCAATTGCCGGTTATTACCAGCGTGGCGATTATCATGCTCGCGACTTTTACGATCAAGATCCACGCTTGCACGCCGCACTGGATATGCTGGTCAATGGGCAGATCCCGGGGATTGAAACAGAAGGTCGTGACATTTTCAATTCGTTGTTGACTTACAACGATGAATACTTCGTGTTGGCCGATTTTGAAAGTTATCTGGCTGCGAACGAAAGACTGGATAAGCTTTATCAACAACCGCGCATTTGGGCCAAAAAGGCGTTGGCTAATATTGCCGAAAGTGGCCGATTCTCGGCTGACTTTACGGTTCAACGTTATGGTCGCGAGATTTGGCATGTGGTGGCAAAGACACCAGAAGATGATCACGAGGCTTAAAGAGGTCATACCGAGGCTACTTTTGATGATTTTTTTTTAGATAACATGCAGAAAGTTGGCCGCGCAGTCATCAGCCTGAATCGCCGCGACGCCAGCTCGGACTTATCGGAAACACTCGACGTAGAATAGCATCTGATCAGCATGCCTTGGCGCTCATTGTTATCAATCCAGCTATCGGTTGCGTGATTAATGAAGGTTCATTTATCGGTTTTGAGAACGTTTCGTGTACATGACACATGGAGGAACACAATGTTTCAATTTGATTCATTTACCGATCACCGACCTTTTGGCGCGGTGCAAAAAGGCATGGCTGTCACATTGACGGCACAGGCTGATGGTGCGGTGACACAAGCCACACTTGTCATTATGCCAGACGAACATTGCGATCAAACGCAGTCCTTGCCGATGACGAAAAGCCCTAACGGCTACACAGTGACGTTTACGCCTCCTAATGCCGGTCTTTGGTTTTATCATTTTGAGTTGCAAAGCGACAATGGCCGCGAACGCTTTGGTGCGGTCGGCGGTGGTTTTGGCGGGCTAGGTCAGCTTTACCCGGAAAATGTGGATGTGGTTAATTATCAGATGACCGTTGTGACCGCATTTGATCCGGTTCCGGCGTGGTATCAAAATGCCCGTTTTTATCATATCTTCGTAGATCGCTTCAATAATGGGAATGCTGACGGTCACGTGAATGCTCCGAAGGAAAACTCTTTTCTGTATGGGCGAAAAACCGATCGGCCCATGTATATTCGCGGGAACGATGGCGAGATCATTCGCTGGGATTTTTACGGCGGTAATCTGACTGGCATTCAACAAAAGCTGCCATTATTGGCAGCCCGTGGCATCAACGCCTTATATTTAAGTCCAATTTTTCAGGCGCGGAGCAATCATCGGTATGACACCGGCGATTATTTCGCAATTGATGAAGTTTTAGGTTCGCTGCATGACTTTAAGCAGTTTTTGGCGGCAGCGCATCAGTTGGGGATGCATGTCATTCTGGATGGCGTGTTTAACCACGTCGGCGCTGATAGCCGCTACTTCAATGCCGTCAATGAATATTCAGACGTGGGTGCGGCTAATAGCTTGGATTCCCCATATGCCTCGTGGTTTTCATTCAAGCGATTTCCTGATGACTACAATAGCTGGTGGGGCGTGAAGGATCTGCCAGCCATTAATAAGGATAATCAAGATTTTCATGACTTCATTGCGGCTAAAAAAGGTTCGGTGATCAGTTATTGGACTGACTTAGGCGTTGATGGCTGGCGCTTGGATGTTGCCGATGAATTGATGGACGATTTTATCCGGCAGATTCGCAGCACGCTTGATCAATTTCCGGAGCGGGTGCTGATCGGCGAAGTCTGGGAGGATGCCTCCAATAAACAGGCTTATGGCAAGCGGCGGCAATATTTTGAAGGCGGCGAATTGAATGCAGTCATGAATTATCCGCTGCGATCCATGTTGATTGACCTGACAAATGGGCAATTAAACGCGGCAGGATTTGTGCGTCAATTGATGACGTTGAAAGAGAATTATCCAACAAATGCGTTTGCGTTCAATTTCAACAATATTGGCAGTCATGATACACCGCGGATTTTAACCATGTTAGATGGTGATCGGCGTAAGTTGCAGTTTATCGTCTCGCTATTTTACTGGCTGCCTGGGGTGCCATGCCTTTACTACGGGGATGAGGCCGGGTTAACTGGCGGTAAAGACCCGGATAACCGCGCCTTTTATCCGTGGGGCCATGAAGATCAGGCTGTTTTGGATATTTATCAAATCGCGCTTCAGACCCGCATTGATCAGCCAGCCTTGGCTGCAGGTGCCGCTTTTTTCCCATTTACGTTTGAAGACAGTTTTGGCTTCGTCCGCCAAAATGATACCCAAACGCTGGTAGTTCTGGCCAATCCAACTGGATCACCGCAAGTGTTACAGGATCCGCATGCTGAATTAGTGCCAAAAAGTTTGCGCGCTTTATTGCCAGTAGGCACGATGGTACCGGCAGGCGGTGTGATTTGGCAGCAGATTTAACGCTTATGTTATTGTTATGAATGCTGTGATTTGTTATAGCATTTTGGCATAAAAGAATGGGGCATAATTGTCGTATTGGGTTTGTGATTTATTAGATTCTGAATAATCGGGGGGTAAGGTCTAGGCCAAAGAGTCTCATGCCGTGCCAAACTCCGCAATCTCCGGCCAGACGGGGCTGGAACGCTGTGACGGCG